>JAESFO010000015.1_pt1:932500-987156 | contig 987156 bp, 962 predicted proteins | sample 9269421 | NCBI WGS metagenome assembly JAESFO01 (sample SAMN14502839, study PRJNA617101) | algae metagenome | isolation source: Nostoc desertorum CM1-VF14 and co-occurring heterotrophs from rocky... | place: USA: Clark Mountains, San Bernardino, California | collected 2000-06-05
CGGCGGCGCCCGCAAGGGCGACAAGCTGGTCGCCGAACAGCCGATCGCCTCCGCGAGGCATGCGATGCGCGCGCCGATGTCCCAGCGCATCGGCGACCGTGAGGTCATCCGGGTGCGCCCCTATGTGCGGCTCTCGACCAATCTCTCTCTGACCAGCGGCGTCTACGCGACCAATATCCCGCCTTTCAATCCGCTGCGGCTCTTCGCCGAGGGCGCGCCCGGCAGCGAGCGCTATGCCGAGCCGGTGACCGAGATGCCGGACGCCGATGTCTCGATCATCAAGCGCGATCTCGCCGAGCAGCCGATCACGACGGGCAGGGCCAACCTGACCGATGCCGATGTGATCAACCAGGTCGAGGAGGAGCGGGCCAATCTCGCCGCCAGCGACCGGCGCGCCGCGCTGCCGATTCCCCCGCAGCTGATGCTGAGCCGCACGCTCGCGCAGGGCAGCCACGCTCCGGCCGCGCCCAGCCTTCTCTCTTACGTGCCCGCGACCGACACCTCCTTCTCCGGCATCGAGGTCCGCGTCGTCCCGGAGAACGTGACCAACGCCGCCAAGACCCCGATCGCCGCCTCGCGCGAGCCGCTGGTCGAGGAGAAGCTGCTGATCACCCGCCGCGGCGAGAATTTCGAGACGGTGGTTCGCAATGCCGGCGCCAACCGCGAGCAGATCGTCGGCATGATGAAGGCCTTCGACGGGCGGGTGAAGGTCTCCGCCCTGCCCGAGGGCCAGGTGCTGCAGGCGCTGTTCGCGCCGGGCCCGCGCCCCGGCGACGCCCGCCAGATCATGCGCCTGGCCCTGCTCGAGAACGGCCGCCCCTCGGCGATGGTCGCGGTCAACGACAAGGGCGTCTTCGTTCCCGTCGCCGTGCCGCGGCAGGACGCTCCCGCGCAGCAGCGCTCGCAGAATGACGAGCAGGGCGAGGAGTCCGAGGAGGGGGACGGCGGCGGCACCGGCGCGCGGCTCTATGAGAGTCTCTATGAGACCGGGCTGCGCCACGACCTGCCGCGCCCGCTGATCGACGAGCTGGTCCGCATCTTCTCCTATGATCTCGATTTCCAGCAGCGCGTGCGCGGCGGCGACAATCTCGAGGTCATCTTCACCGACGAGGACGAGGGCGAGCGCGCTGAGATCCTTTCGGCCACGCTGACGATCGGCGGCGAGACGCGCCAGGTCTACCGCTACCAGGCGCCGGAGGACGGGCTGATCGACTATTTCGACCCTGATGGCCGCTCGCTGAAGAAATTCCTGCTGCGCAAGCCGATCACCGATGCCGAGATGCGCTCGGGCTTCGGCATGCGCTACCACCCGGTCATGCGCTATTCGAAGATGCATACCGGCGTAGACTGGGCCAACAAGAGCGGCACGCCCATCCTCGCCGCCGGCAACGGCACGGTCATCAAGGCGGAATGGGATTCCGGCTATGGCCGGCGCATCGAGATCCAGCACGCCAACGGCTACGTCACCACCTATTCGCACCAATCGGCCTTCGCCAAGGGCATCGCGCCGGGCGTCAAGGTGCGCCAGGGCCAGGTCATCGGCTTCGTCGGCAACACCGGCCTCTCCACCGGCCCGCATCTGCATTACGAGGTCATGGTCAACGGCAATTTCGTCAACCCGATGAAGATCAAGGTGCCGCGTGGCCGGGAGCTGGACGGCCGGGCGCTCACCGAGTTCAAGCGCCAGCGCGACGAGATCCAGGGCCTGATCGAGCGGGCCGGCGGCCAGACCGCGCAATTGCGCTGATCCTCCGCCGCCCCGCCCGATGCTGTCCTCGCTGCTGATCGTCCTGCCCGTTTTCGGCCTGATCGGTATCGGCTATGGCGCGCGCTGGCTGAAGATCCTGCGCGAGACCACCGGCGAGGGGCTCTCCGATTTCGTCTTCGTGCTCGCGGTGCCCTGCCTGCTGTTCAAGACCCTGGCGCGGGCGACGATCCCGCCCGACCAGCCATGGGGCTACTGGATCTCCTATTTCGCCGGCCTCGCCATCGTCTGGGTGATCGCGCAGCTGGTGGCGATGCGCCTGTTCTCGCGCAAGGGTCCCGAGCTGGTCGTCTCCGGCTTTTCCGCGGCCCAGTCGAACACCGTGTTCGTCGGGATTCCGATGATCCTCAAGGCCTATGGCGAGGCCGGCGCGGTGCCGCTCGGCCTGCTGCTGGCGGTGCATCTGCCGGTCACGATGACGATCGCCACGCTGCTGGCCGAGGGGCGCGCCACCGCGCCGCTGCTGCTGGTGAAGCGGCTCTTCACCCATCCGATCATCATCGGCATCCTGCTCGGCAGCGCCGCGCGCCCGGTCGTCGACGCGATCCCGGCCCCGCTCTGGTCGATCGTCGAGCTGATCTCGGGCGCCGCCGTGCCCTGCGCCCTGATCAGCCTCGGCATCGCGCTGCGCCGCTACGGGCTGGCATCGGGGCTCGGATTGCCGGCGGTGCTGAGCTTCCTCAAGCTCGTGCTGCATCCGCTGATCGTCTTCCTCCTGGCAACGCGCGTCTTTGCCATGCCGGTCGCCTGGTCGGGTGTGGCCGTGCTCTTCGCCGCCTGCCCCTGCGGAATCAACGCTTATCTCTTCGCCGAGCGCTACAAGCAGGGCGTCGCCGATGCGTCGAGCGCCATCGCGCTCTCGACCGGGCTCTCGCTCTTCACCACGATCGGCTGGCTGACCTTCCTCGGCGTCGGCTGAGCGGCAAGCTTCATGCGGGAAAGCCGAGCTGCGCCCTCACCTGCCCGGCGCTCACGCCCTGCGCCCGCAGCGCGGCGAGGCTCGGCGAACCGCGGCTCTTGCTGAGCTTCTGCCCGCTCTCATCGGCCAGCAGCGCATGAAAATGGTAGCGCGGCACCGGCAGGCCGAGCAGATGCTGCAGCAGCACATGGATCTCGGTCGCCGCTTCCAGGTCGCGCCCGCGCACCACATGGCTGACGCCCTGCAGCGCATCGTCGACCACCACCGAGAGATGATAGCTCGTCGGCACATCCTTGCGGGCCAGCACGACATCGCCCCAGCGGGCCGGATCGACGCGGATCTCGCGCTCCGATCCGTCCTCGTCGAAGGCGATATAGGACAGCGTCTCGCGTGCGCGCGCGAGCGCGCGGTCCATAGCAAGGCGCAGCAGATGCGCTTCGCCCGCTCTCGCCGCGCCGGTTCCCGTGCTCCGGCAGGTCCCGGGATAAAGCGGGGCGCCGTCGGGATCGCGCGGCCAGGGGCGGGCGCCCTCACGCGCTGCGACGGCCTCCTTCACCGCCTGCCGCGAGCAGAAGCAGGGATAGATCAGCGCCATGGCGTCGAGCCGGGCCAGCGCCTGGCGGTAATCCTCGAAATGCTCCGACTGGCGGCGAATCTCCGGCTCGAAACTGATACCGAGCCAGGCCAGATCCTCGTGGATGCCGGCCTCGTATTCCGGACGGCAACGGGTGAGGTCGATATCCTCGATCCGCAGCAGCAGCCGTCCGCCCATCTGCTCCGCCAGCCGCTGATTGGTCAGCGCCGACAGCGCGTGGCCGAGATGCAGCCGGCCGTTCGGGCTGGGAGCGAAGCGGAAAACGGGTGGAGGCGCCATGCTGCGATCTCTATGGTCCGGCGTTCACGACGCCAAGCCCGCCCGGACGATATGTCGACCATCTCAAGCATCGCCGATCTCGAGGAAGGCATGGCCGCGCTCGCCGCCCGCGATCCCGCCTGGCTTCCGGTGATCGCGCGCACCGGCATTCCGCCGCTGCGCCGGCGCGAGAGCGGCTTTGCCAGCCTCGCCTCGATCATCGTCTCGCAGCAATTGTCCGTCGCGAGCGCGCGCGCCGTCTGGACGCGCGTCGAGACCGTGCTCTCGCCGCTGACGCCGGAGCGGGTGCTGGCCGCCAGCGATGAGGAGATGCGGCTGTCGGGCCTGTCGCGGCCGAAGCAGAGGACATTGCGGGCGCTGGCCGAGGCGCTCGCCTGCGGCCGGCTCGCGCTCGCCGCGCTCGAGACGGCGACACCGGAGCTGGTGCACGAGCAGATGACGGCGGTCTCCGGGATCGGTCCCTGGACGGCCGACATCTATCTGCTGTTCTGCCTCGGCCATCGCGACGGCTTCGCCGCCGGCGACCTCGCCGTGCAGGAAGCGGCCAAGGTGGCCTTCGCCTTGCCCGCCCGGCCCAGGCCGGCGGAGCTCACCGCGCTCGCCGAGGCCTGGCGGCCCTGGCGCGGCGTCGCGGCGAGGCTCCTCTGGGCCTATTACGCGGTGTTGAAGCGTCGCGAGGGCGTCAACGCCTGATCAGCCCCGGATCACCTTGAGCGCCGCCTGCGTCGCGGCGCGCAGCAGCCCGCTATCGCTCATCACGGTGACGAAGCGCGCGCCGAGATCGACCCCCTGCTTGGCGCGCTCGGCGGTCGCGGCATAGAAGCCGACCGGCTTGTTCACCGCATTCGCCCGCGCCACGATATGGCGCAGCGCGTCGTCGACCTCCTTGGCGTTGGCATTCACCGAGGCGCCGTTCGACAGGGCGATCGACAGGTCGGAGGGGCCGACGAACAGAGCGTCGATGCCCTCGAGGGCGAGAATGTCGTCGACGATCGCCATCGCCTCGCGGGTCTCGATCATCGCGAAGGTCAGCGAGAAGCCGTTGGCCTGCTTGAGATAGGCGTTCTGGTCGAGCCCGGAGGCGCTTAAGCCCCCATAGCTGCCCCAGCTGCGCTCACCCAGCGGCGGGTATTTCGCGAAGGCCGCCAGCCGCCGCGCATCCTCCATCGTGTTGATCATCGGCGCGATCACGCCGGAGACGCCGGTGTCGAACAGCTTGGAGACGTTCTGGAACTCGCCGACCGGGATGCGCGCCAGCGCCGGCTTGCCGGCGGCGTTGATCAGCGGCACGGCGCGGATCACCTCGCCGAGCGTGATCGGCCCGTGCTGCATGTCGAGCGTGACGGCGTCGAAGCCCTCCTGCGCCAGGACCGCGGCGATGCTGGGGTCCGGCAGCCCGCACCAGGCGGAGAGCACGGTCTCCCCCTTGGCGAGCCGCTCGGCGAGCGAGGAGAGGACGGTCGGCTTGGCTGCAGTCATCGGGCGCGTTCATCCGGTTGCCCGCTCTTCCATTCGGCGGGTCGCCCGAAGCTCACCTACCCGAACGGAAAAGGCAAACCGCGCGGCATGCGCCGCGCTCAACGGACCGTTGCGACCAGCGCCGCTCCGCTCAGCGCCCGGCCTGGATCTCGTCCGCGGCGGTGATCAGCAGCTCGGTCATGGTCGCGCGGATCACCTCGTCGGGGACCGAGACGCCGCCCGCCGCGAAATCGGCCTTCACCTTGCGCAGCACGTCCTCGTCGCCGGCCTCCTCGAAATCGGCGAGCACGACCGATTTGGCATAGGCCTCGGCATCGGGTCCGCTCTTGCCGAGCTTCGCCGCCGCCCAGAGCCCGAGCAGCTTGTTGCGCCGGGCCGTCGCCTTGAAGCGCAGCTCCTCGTCATGCGCGAACTTGTTCTCGTAGGCGTCCTTGCGCTGGTCGAAACTCGTCATTGGGCTCGATTCCTTTTCGAAGCGGCGGCCTTCGCCATATAGAAGCGATCCTCAGGCGCGGCTATAGCCGTTCGTTGAAAATCGCGCCCCCTGGTTCCGCTTTGGACCAGTGCCCGTGCCGGCCGGATCCAGGCGCCGCCGCGGGGTCCGGGCCGCCTTTGTTGCCTTTGCGCTGCGAAAGCCCCATATAGCGCGAGCGTGGCAGGCTCCGCCCGAGCCGTGCGCGCGTGAACCAGCCGGACGGCGCGCCAGAATCGAACTCGAAAGAGCAACCGGATTGCGCGAGAGCGTGCTGAACAGGGCCATGATCCCGCCGCGGGCGACCGCGACCAGAGAGAGGCCGACCCTTTGGATTTCCTCAAGCCACGGTATATCCCGATGAACCGCCGCCGTCGCATTTACGAAGGCAAGGCGAAGGTCCTCTATGAAGGACCGGAGCCTGGTACGCTGATTCAGCATTTCAAGGACGATGCGACCGCCTTCAACGCCAAGAAGCATGAGGTGATCGACGGCAAGGGCGTGCTCAACAACCGGATCTCCGAGCACATCTTCAGCAATCTCAACGATATCGGCGTGCCGACGCATTTCATTCGCCGGCTTAACATGCGCGAGCAGCTGATCCGCGAGGTCGAGATCATTCCGCTCGAGGTTGTCGTCCGCAATGTCGCGGCCGGCTCGCTCTCGACCAAGCTCGGCATCGAGGAAGGCACGCAGCTGCCCCGCTCGATCATCGAATTCTACTACAAGAACGACGCGCTCGGCGATCCGATGGTCTCCGAGGAGCACATCACCGCCTTCGGCTGGGCGACGCCGCAGGAGATCGACGACGTGATGGCGCTCGCCATCCGCGTCAACGACTTCCTCTCCGGCCTCTTTCTCGGCGCCGGCATCCGCCTGGTCGACTTCAAGATGGAGTGCGGCCGGCTCTGGGAAGGCGAGATGATGCGCATCGTCGTCGCCGACGAGATCAGCCCCGATTCCTGCCGGCTCTGGGACATCAAGTCGAAGGACAAGATGGACAAGGACCGTTTCCGCCGGGACATGGGTGGGCTGATCGAAGCCTATAGCGAGGTGGCGCGCCGCCTCGGCATCCTCGGCGAGAACGAGAAGCCCGGCCCGACCGGCCCCCGCCTGGTGCAGTGAGCCCCGCGCAGCGCGACAGCGGCACGACCGAACGGGGGCGCTTGCGCTCCCGTTTGCATTTGGCCGCCCTGGCGCTCGGCGCCCTGCTGCTCGCCGGCTGCGCCGATCATTTCGGCCCCGGCCTCGTGCAGCTCGCCGCCGGGCGCGGCTGGGAGCCGCTGCCGATCCGCAACTGGGTCGTGAATGACGGCATCTCGCCGAAGGCGATCGTGTTCTGCCCGCCCCAGGATTGCGTGCGGCCCGGCGTCGCGGCCCTGCTGAGCTTCGAGGGGCGCGAGGCCGCCGAGATGGAAAAGGCGCTGGCGCTCGACCCCGCCCGTCTCGCCCGCGAATTCGCCGGATCGGCCAAGGCCAAGGACGCGGGCAAGAAGCCCGCCAGCACCACCACCGTGTCGCGCTTCAAGCTCGATGTCGGCGATGGCATCCTGGTCGAGATCCGCGCCAAGCAGGGCGACCGCCTGGCCGCGACCGCCATTCTCTACGGCCGCAAGGACAAGGCGCTGGTCATGGCGATCGCCGTCACGACGCAGGCGCAGGCCGCCCGCGATTATGCCCGCGCCACCTGGGCGAGCCGTTGAAAGAGTTGAGCCTCCGCCGATTCGCCGTTAAGCGAACCGCATAGCCCTGTTCCGGAGATCACGATGAAAGCCCGCGTCACCGTCACCCTCAAGACCGGCGTGCTCGACCCGCAGGGCAAGGCGATCGAGGGCGCGCTGAAATCGCTCGGAATCGACGGCGTCGGCTCCGTCCGCCAGGGCAAGGTCTTCGACATCGAGCTCGACGGCGCCGATAAGGCGGCCGCCGAAAGCGCGCTGAAGCAGGCTTGCGAGAAGCTGCTCGCCAACACCGTCATCGAGAACTACCGGATCGAGATCGGAGCCTGACGCCATGCGCGCCGCCGTCATCACCTTCCCCGGCTCGAACCGCGACGGCGACGTGGCCAAGGCGCTGCGCCGGGCCGGCGCCGAAGTCGAGCATGTCTGGCACGCCGATAGCGCGCTGCCGGACGGCACCGACCTCGTCGTGCTTCCGGGCGGCTTCTCTTATGGCGACTATCTGCGGTGCGGCGCCATCGCCGGCCGCGCCAACATCATGGATGCGACGCGGGCCCATGCCGCGCGCGGCGGCTATGTGCTCGGCATCTGCAACGGTTTCCAGATCGCCTGCGAGGCCGGGCTGCTGCCGGGCGTGCTCGCCCGCAATGCCGATCTCAAATTCGTCTGCAAGCGCCAGCACCTCAAGGTCGAGCGCGCCGACACACCCTTCACCTTCGCCTATGCGCCGGGCCAGAGCATCGATGTCTGCATCGCCCATGGCGAGGGCAACTACATCGCTGATCCGGAGACGCTCGCCCGGCTGGAAGGCGAGGGGCTGGTCGCGTTCCGCTATTGCGACGAGGCCGGCAATGTCACGCCGCAGGCCAATCCGAACGGCTCGCTGAACAACATCGCCGGCATCTATTCCCCGGGCCGCAACGTGCTCGGCCTGATGCCGCATCCCGAGAACCTGATCGACGGGCTGGTCGGCGGCACCGACGGGCGCGGCCTGTTCGACAGCCTGGTCGCCGGCAAGAAGGCGGCCTGAGAGGCGGGGCCGTCACCACGGCCGCGCTGGCGCATCACTTCACCAGCGCCGCCGCCTTTGCGAGCATGCGCGAAGCCGCCTGCCCGTCGAGCGGGCCGACATGCTTGTCGAGGATGCGCCCGTCCGGGCCGATCAGGAAGGTCTCGGGCACGCCATAGACGCCCCAGTCGATCGCCGCGCGGCCGGCCCGGTCGACACCCACGGCGGAATAGGGGTTGCCCAGCGCGCCGAGGAAACGGCGGGCATTCTCGGCCTCGTCCTTGTAGTTGAAGCCGACCAGCGCGACCTTGCCCTGCCTGACCGCCGGCGAATCCGCCATCGCGACCAGGAACGGATGCTCGACACGGCAGGGCGCGCACCAGCTGGCGAAGACGTTGACGATGGTTGCCTTGCCCTTGGCAAGATCCGCCATGGTGAAGCTCGGCACCGGGCCGCCCTCGCGCTGCAACCCCTCCAGCGGGGGGAGCGCGATCGACGGGGCGGGCTTGCCGATCAGCGCCGAGGGAACCTTGCTGGCATCGCCCGAGAACAGGCCGACCGCGAAAACGGCGGCGAGCGCCGCGAAGATCGCCACAGGCAGCACGAACAGCCAGGGCGCGCGCCGTCGCGGCGATGTGAGGGTCTCGCTCATCGCACGCCTCCGGCCGCCTCGCCCGCCGCTGCCTGGCGGCGGCGTCCGGCGCCACGCTCCTCCAGCGCGGCCAGCGCCCGCTTTTGCGCGCGCCGGTCGAGCAAGACGGCCAGCGTCAGCCCGGCCAGGATGACCGCCGCGGCGGCATAGGCCGCGAGGATGAAGCCGGCATGAGGCCCGAGGCTCACCGTCATTGCACGCCCTGCATCGACAGACGGTCGAGCCGCTCGGCCTCGAAGATCGTCAGCGTCCGGACCCGCCTACGCAGGATCTCGGCCTGCATCGCGGCGAGGTGAAGCGCCAGCGCCATCAGCGTGAAGCCGATCGCGGTGGTCAGCAGCGGCCACAGCATGGAGGGATGGATCGTCGGGCCGTCCAGCCGCAGCACAGAAGCGGGCTGATGCAGCGTGCTCCACCAGTCGACCGAGAATTTGATGATCGGGATGTTGACGCAGCCGACCAGGGTCAGGATCGCCACTGCGCGGCCCGCGCGGGAGGGTTCGTCGATCGCGCGGCGCAGGGCGATCACGCCGAGATAGAGCAGGAACAGCACCAGCATCGAGGTCAGGCGCGCGTCCCAGACCCAATAGGTGCCCCACATCGGCTTGCCCCAGAAGGAGCCCGTCAGCAGGCAGATCAGGGCGAAGCAGGCGCCGATCGGCGCCGCCGCCTGCTGGGCGACATCGGCCAGCGGATGGCGCCAGACCAGAACGCCGAGCGCCGAGATCGCCATCATCGAATAGAACATCAGCGCCAGCCAGGCGGCCGGCACATGGATATACATGATCCGGATGGTCTCGCCCTGCTGGTAGTCGGCCGGCGCGACGAACCAGGCGCCGTAGAGCCCGGCGGCGAGCACCAGCGCCGCAGCGCCGGCGAGCCAAGGCAGCAGCGCGGCTGAAAAGCGCATGAAGCGCGCCGGATTGGCCAGTTCGGTGAGGCTCGCCATGCTCGGGCGCGGTCCCTCTGTCACAGGAAGTCAGAGAGGATGTACCAACCGCGCGTCCGCCTCACAATGCGCCGCCGGAGACTGCGACGATAGCGCCGCGCTTCTACTCGGTCTCGGGTGCGTTGGTGGCGCCGCGACCATCGCCGTCGAGCACGCCGAAGCTGCCCGAGCGCGCGCCCTCCGCCGCGATGTTGAAGCCTTCGGAGTTCAGCCCGCGCCGCAGCAGCTCGCGAACCGCGGCGGCCCGGCTCGGCATGCGCTTCGAAAAACGCCAGTCCTCGACCGCCCGCAGCTCCTCGCTGCTCAGCATGATCTGGAGCCGTTCGCCGCGTTCAAGCTCTGCCATGTCGCCTCTCACATGACTGCTAATGAGTAAGTGATGATATAGGCTCCAAAGGCCAAGCTTCAACCCTCTGCACCACCGGCGCGGACTGAGCGTGAAGCTACTATCTCGCTACTGGCGGAACATACTAACCAATTGATTTTATTTATAAATTTTATTGCCGAAGCATGGCCCGGGTGCTAGCTTGTCCGCTCAGGAGGGATTGTCATGCTCATCAAGCTATCCGATCCCATGCGGCGGGACATCGAGGCCACGGTCCGTTCCAAGGCTGGGAAATCCCGCATCGTCGACGTGTTCGGCGTCGCGGAGGAAGTCCAGCTTCGCTTCACCGAGGACAATGTCGCGCTGGAGGATATCGCGGCGGTCGTGGCACAGCTCGCCGCCCAATCCGGCTGCGTCCTCGAGCTCGATGGCGGCGATTGGGAACAGTCCCGGACCTATTCCGGCTGACGCAAGGCGGCGGCGGCGGCGATCACCCCGACCAGCACGGCGGCAAGCGAGATCGCCGTCAGGATCAGCAGCGGCGCGTGCGCCGGCATCGGCCCGGCGGGCGTGCCCTGCGCCGCCGAGACGCCGAAGATCAGCACAGGCACGCAGAGCGGGGCCACCAGGATCGGCAGGATCAGTCCGCCGCGGCGCAAGGAGGCCGTGAGCGCCGCCGCGGCCGCGCCGATCGCGCTCAGCGCCGGCGTGCCGAGCAGCAGGCTGCCCATCACCGGCAGCACGGCCTCCCCCGGCAGCGCAACCAGCAGGCCCAGAAGCGGAGCCGCCAGCGTCAGCGGCAGCCCGGTGGTCAGCCAATGCGCCAGCGCCTTGGCGAGCACGGCGAGCTCGAGCGGCAGCGGCGACATCCGCAGCAGGTCGAGCGAGCCGTCCTCCTCATCGGCCTGGAACAGCCGGTCCAGCCCGATCAGCGTCGCCAGCAAGGCGCCGAGCCAGAGAATGGCCGGCCCGATCCGCGAGAGCAGGTTGAGATCGGGCCCGAGCGCGAAGGGAATCAGCACCACCAGTGTCAGGAAGAACACCAGGGCCAGCTCGGCGCCGCCGCCGGCGCGCACCGCCAGCGCCAGATCCCGCTTCAGGATGGCGAGGAAGGCGCCGCTCACGCGCCGATCCTCAGCTCGCGGGCGCCGTCCAGCCCGAGCGGCCCGTGCGTCGCCGCGAGAATCGCGCCACCGGCGGCGAGATGCCCGCGCATCAGCTCCGTCAGCATCGCCTGCGAGCCTGCATCGAGCGCGGCAAGCGGCTCGTCAAGCAGCCAGATCGGCCGCGGCGCCACCAGCAGGCGCGCCAGCGCCACCCGCCTGCGCTGCCCGGCGGATAGATAGCCCACAGGCAGATCGCCGACATGCGGCAGGCCGACGGCCTCGAGCGCCGCGGCGGGGCTCGCCGCCGCCCGGCCGAGCAGCGCCTGGGCGAAGGCGAGATTCTCGCTCGCCGTCAGCGCGGTCTTCAGCCCGTCGCGATGGCCGACGAGATGGGCCGCCTCGGCGATCGGCAGGTCCTCGAAGCCTGTCAGGCCGATATGGCCGGCCGCCGGCCGCAGCCGCCCGCTCAGCATGGCGATCAGGCTGGATTTGCCCGCCCCGTTGCGCCCGGTGAGCGCGATCGCCTCGCCATTGCCCAGCGACAGGCCGAGCTCGGAGAAGATCAGCCGCCCGCCGCGCCGGCAGGCCAGCCCCTCCGCCGCCAGGGTGAAATCCGGGAATGAACCATCAGCCGCGGCGGCCATCTCTCTCCTAACGTCACATTCTCGCGTTTCCGAGCCATCGACCCTGTAGCGGGCTTCTTGGAATTGCTCTATAGAGCCCGTGGCTACGCCGCACGCCGATCCGGCGCGGGGCTCGGGCACTCCCGGGGCGGCGTGCGCGTCATGCGCGACAGGCCTTCGACCGTTTCGGTCCGCAAGGGCCGTCCGGCTCGCGACCGCAACCCCCTTATCAGGATGTAAGCCCACATGGCCTCGCTCGATTCATTCAAGTGCCGCAAGACGCTGACCGTCGGCACGAACACCTATGTCTATTACTCCCTGAAGACCGCCGAAGAGAACGGTCTCGCCGGCATTTCCAAGCTGCCTTTCTCGATGAAGGTGCTGCTCGAGAACCTGCTGCGCTTCGAGGATGGCCGCTCGGTCACCAAGGCCGATATCGAGGCCGTCGCCGCCTGGCTGGCCGACAAGGGCACGGCCGGCAAGGAGATCGGCTTTCGCCCCGCGCGCGTGCTGATGCAGGACTTCACCGGCGTCCCCGCGGTGGTCGATCTCGCCGCGATGCGTGACGGCGTCGTCGCGCTCGGCGGCGATCCGAAGAAGATCAACCCGCTGGTGCCGGTCGATCTGGTCATCGACCATTCGGTGATCGTCGACGAGTTCGGCTCGCCCAAGGCCTTCAAGGCCAATGTCGATCTGGAATATCAGCGCAATGGCGAGCGCTACCGCTTCCTGAAATGGGGCCAGGGCGCCTTCGACAATTTCCGCGTGGTGCCGCCCGGCACCGGCATCTGCCACCAGGTCAATCTCGAATATCTCGCCCAGACGGTCTGGACGGCCAAGGAGACGGCCGAGAATGGCGAGACGGTCGAGGTCGCCTATCCCGACACCGTTGTCGGCACCGATTCGCACACCACCATGGTCAACGGCCTGGCCGTGCTCGGCTGGGGCGTCGGCGGCATCGAGGCGGAGGCCGCGATGCTCGGCCAGCCGCAGTCGATGCTGCTGCCGGAGGTGATCGGCTTCAAGCTGATCGGCAAGCTGCGCGAAGGCATCACCGCGACCGACCTGGTGCTGACCGTCACGCAGATGCTGCGCAAGAAGGGCGTGGTCGGCAAATTCGTCGAGTTCTTCGGCCCCGGCCTCTACAATCTGACGCTGGCCGACCGCGCCACCATTGCCAATATGGGTCCGGAATACGGCGCCACCTGCGGCTTCTTCCCCGTCGATACCGAGACGCTCGACTATCTGACCATGACCGCCCGCGCGACCGAGCGCGTCGCGCTCGTCGAGGCCTATACCAAGGCGCAGGGCCTGTTCGCCACGCCGGACATGGCCGATCCGGTCTTCACCGACACGCTGGAGCTCGATCTGTCGACCGTGCAGCCCTCGATGGCCGGTCCCAAGCGTCCGGAAGGCCGCATCGATCTCGGCGGCGTCGCGGCCGGTTTCGCGGCGGCGATGGAGAGCGACTACAAGAAGGCGGCCGAGCTGTCGCGCCGCGCCAAGGTCGAGGGGAAGGATTTCGATCTCGGCCATGGCGATGTCGTCATCGCCGCCATCACCTCCTGCACCAACACCTCCAACCCCTCGGTGCTGATCGGCGCCGGGCTGCTCGCCCGCAACGCCCTGGCCAAGGGCCTGACCACCAAGCCCTGGGTCAAGACCTCGCTGGCGCCGGGCTCGCAGGTCGTCGCCGAATATCTCGCCAAGGCCGGGCTGCAGCAGGATCTCGACAAGCTCGGCTTCAACCTGGTCGGCTTCGGCTGCACCACCTGCATCGGCAATTCCGGCCCGCTGCCGGCCGAGATCTCGAAGACCATCAATGATCAGGGCCTGATCGCGGCCGCCGTGCTCTCCGGGAACCGTAATTTCGAGGGCCGCGTCTCGCCCGACGTGCAGGCGAACTATCTCGCCTCGCCGCCGCTGGTCGTCGCCTATGCGCTCGCCGGCTCGGTCCAGAAGGATCTCACCACGGAGCCGCTCGGCACGGGCAAGGACGGCCAGCCGGTCTATCTGAAGGACATCTGGCCCTCCAACAAGGAGATCCAGACCTTCATCGCGCAGAACGTCACCCGCGAGATCTTCCAGGCGCGCTATGCCGACGTCTTCAAGGGCGATGCCAACTGGCAGGCCGTCCAGGCGCCGACCGGCCAGACCTATGCCTGGGACGACGCCTCGACCTATGTGCAGAACCCGCCTTATTTCCGCGGCATGGGCAAGACGCCGGCGCCGGTCACCGACATCGTCGGCGCCCGCATCCTCGGCCTGTTCGGCGACAAGATCACCACCGACCACATCTCGCCGGCTGGCTCGATCAAGGCCGCCTCGCCGGCGGGCCATTACCTGAGCGAGCATGGCGTGGCCGTCGCCGACTTCAATCAGTACGGCACGCGCCGCGGCAATCACGAGGTGATGATGCGCGGCACCTTCGCCAATATCCGCATCCGCAACCACATGATGGGGCCGAACGGGCGCGAGGGCGGCTACACCATCCATTATCCCAGCAAGGAAGAGCTGCCGATCTATGACGCGGCGATGCGCTATCAGCAGGAGAAGGTGCCGCTGGTGATCTTCGCCGGCGTCGAATACGGCAACGGCTCCTCGCGCGACTGGGCGGCGAAGGGCACCAACCTGCTCGGCGTCAAGGCGGTGATCGCCCAGAGCTTCGAGCGCATCCATCGCTCGAACCTGGTCGGCATGGGCGTTGTCCCCTTCACCCTGCCGGAAGGCACGAGCTGGGCCTCGCTCGATCTGAAGGGCGACGAGATGGTCTCGATCAAGGGTCTGGCGAGCGTCAAGCCGCGCCAGATGCTCGAGGCCGAGATCACCTATGCCGACGGCAAGACCAAGACGGTGCCGATCCTGTGCCGCATCGATACGCTGGACGAGATCGACTATTTCCGGAACGCTGGCATCCTGCACTACGTGCTGCGCGGCATCGCCGCTTGAGCGCATCGCGGTAAGCCCCTCCCACCCGGGAGGGGCGATGAGCCCCGACGGTGATGGACTGCTCTGGTGAGGCCCTGGGCAAGCTCCTGGCGATTTTGAATTAGCCGGGAAAGGCGCACCGCCGCCGGCTGTTGTCCAATCCGCCCCCTCGGTGTAAGGGGGCGGTCACAGCCATCCTCGGCGGGGGGCTTGGGGCAGGCGCGGGGAACGCCCGCGCCCGGATGTCGTCCGCCACAATCCATCACGACGGGAGCACCCGCATGTCCGCCACCTTCGAGACGGTCGCCGGTATCATTTCCGAGACCTGCGACATTCCGCGCGAGAAGATCACGCCCCAGAGCCACGCGATCGACGATCTCGGCATCGATTCGCTCGCCTTCCTCGACATCGCCTTCGCGATCGACAAGGCCTTCGGCATCAAGCTGCCGCTCGAGCAGTGGACCCAGGAGGTCAACGAGGGCAAGGCCCCGGCCGAGCAGTATTTCGTGCTCGAGAACCTGTGCAAGCGGATCGACGATCTCGTCGCCGCCAAGGCGGCCTAAGACCACGGCCTGAACAGGCAAGATCGAAACCGCGCCGCGCGCTTGCGCGGAAAAACCGGTTGGAAGCCCATGCGCCTCGAATATTTCGACATGATCGACAAGGTCGAGGTCTTCGATCGGGCGCAGAAGCGCATCCTGACCCGCTCGACCGTTCCGGCGCAGAGCCCCGTCTTCGAAGGTCATTTCCCGGGCCACCCACTGGTGCCTGGCGTGCTGCTGACCGAGACGATGGCGCAGGCTTCGGGCTATCTGCTGCTGGCGCTGAACGGCCTCTCGCAGATGCCGTTCCTGATGACGGTCGACAAGGCGCGCTTCCGCAGTTTCGTCGAGCCGGAGGCGGAGCTGGAGACCAGCGCCGAGCTGGTGATCGAGGGCTCCGGCTATGCCGCCACCAAGGCGAGGATCGCGCTGGCCGGCAAGCCGATCTGCGATGCAGAGCTGCGGTTTCGCCTGATGCCATTTCCCGCCGATATGCGCCTGCTGATGGAGCAGCGCATCGCCTCGATCGGCCTGTCCCCGGAAGCCGCCTGACATGGCCCGCGACGTCGTCATTTCCGGCATCGGTCTCGTCTCCAGCCATGGGGAGGGCGTCGAGCTGCATGCGCAGGCGCTGGCCTCGGGCGCGGCGCCGGTCGTCGAGACCGAGCGTTTCGCCCCCTACCCGCTTCACCCGCTGAAGCCGCTCGAGCTCGACAGGCAGATCCCGAAGAAATCGGATCAGCGTCAGATGGAGCCCTGGCAGCGGCTCGGCGTCTATGCCGCCGGCCTGGCGCTGGACGATGCGGGGCTCAAGGACGACTCGCAGGCCAAGAGCGAATTGCAGGTCATCGTCGCGGCCGGCGGCGGCGAGCGCGACCACGCCGTCGATGCCGCCGTGCTGACCGGGCTGCGCGGCGCCAATTCCCCCGGCGCCTTCCTGAACGAGCGGCTGATGGGCGATCTGCGGCCGACGCTGTTCCTGGCGCAATTGTCGAATCTGCTCGCCGGCAATATCGCCATCGTCCATGGCGTCACCGGCGCCTCGCGCACCTTCATGGGCGAGGAGCAGGCGGGCGTCGATGCGATCCGCACCGCCCATGCCCGCATCGCCGCGGGACAGGCGGATCTCATCCTGGTCGGCGGCGCCTATAATGCCGAGCGGCGCGACATGCTGCTGCTGTTCGAGCTCGGCGGCTTTCTGCGCAAGAGCGGCTTCGCGCCGGTGTTCGAGCGCCAGGACGCGCCCGGCATGATCACCGGCAGCGCCGCGGCCTTCCTCGTGCTCGAATCGGCGGAGCGCGCCGCGGCGCGCGGCGCCAGGGCGCATGCGCGGCTCAGTCACGCCGGCGCCCATCGCAGCCGCCGCCAGCCCGGCTCGGTTGCCAAGGCGCTGGACGAGCTGCTCGGCGGCTTCGGCTCGGCGCCCGACGCGCTCGCGATCTCGGCAGCGACCGGTTGCGACGCCATCACCGAGGAGGAGGCGGCCGCGATCGCCGCCGCCGCACCGAAAGCCCGCCGCATCGCCACCGGCGACCTGCTCGGCCATGCCGTCGAGGCCGCTTTCCCGGTCTCGGTCGCGCTCGCCGCCGCCGCGCTCTCGACCGGAGCCGCGCGTGAAGCCATCGTCACCGGCGCCGCGCATTGGCGGGGCGAGGGTGCGGCCCGTCTGGTCAAGGCCTGAGCAGGAGGGTGCCATGAGCACTGCCGTGAGCACGAGCCATCGCGACAGCCAGGGCCGGCCGATCGTCGCCGTCACCGGCCTCGGCATCGTCACCTCGCTCGGTCAGGGCAAGGAGGCGAACTGGACGGCGCTGACCGCCGGCCGGTCCGGCATCCACCGGATCGAGCGCTTCCCGACCGACGGGCTCCGCACCACCATCGCGGCGACCGTCGATTTCCTGTTCGACCGGCCCTTCGCCGCGCCGGAGCTCTCGGAGAAGCTCGCCACCCTCGCCGCTGAAGAGGCCGTCGCCCAGAGCGGCCTCGGTCGCAAGGGCGACTTCCCGGGCGAGCTGTTCATGGCGGTGCCGCCGGTCGAGATGGAATGGCCGCAGAAGCAGGAGATCGCGCAGGCGATCGAGGGCGAGGCCGATTACGACGCTTTGCTGCGCACGGCAGCCAGCGGCCGCTATCGGGCCATGCATGAGCTCTTCCTGTTCGGCGGCGTCGCCGAGCATATCGCCGAGAGCTTCGGCACCAAGGGCTCGCCGATCTCGCTGTCGACCGCCTGCTCCTCGGGCGCGACCGCGATCCAGATGGGCGTCGAGGCGATCAGGAGGGGCGAGACGCAGGCCGCGCTCTGCATCGGCACCGACGGCTCGGTCCATGCCGAGGCACTGATCCGCTTCTCGCTGCTCTCGGCCTTGTCGACGCAGAACGACCCGCCGGAAGCCGCCGCCAAGCCCTTTTCCAAGAATCGCGACGGCTTCGTGATGGGCGAAGGCGCCGGCGCGCTGGTGCTGGAAGATTACGACCATGCCCTCGCCCGCGGCGCCACGATCCTCGGCGTGGTCGCCGGCTGCGGCGAACGCGGCGACGGCTTCCATCGCACCCGCTCGAGTCCGGATGGCAAGCCGGCGATCCTGGCCATGCAGGATGCCCTTGCCGATGCCGGGCTGACGCCGGACGATGTCGACTACATCAACGCGCACGGCACCTCGACGCCCGAGAACGACAAGATGGAGGCGATGAGCTGCTCGGCGGTGTTCGGCGAGCGCATGGCGAGGCTGCCGATCTCGTCGAACAAGTCGATGCTCGGCCATACGCTGACGGCGGCCGGGGCCGTCGAGGCGGTGATCTCGTTGATGACCATCGCCAATGGCCGTATCCCACCGACCATCAACTACCACCAGCCCGATCCGGCGATCGCGCTCGACGTCGTGCCGAACACCGCCCGCGACGCCAGGGTCCGCACCGTGCTGTCGAATTCCTTCGGCTTCGGCGGCCAGAACACCTGTCTCGTCCTGGCGGCGGAGCCTGCCAGCTCATGAGCCGCATTCTCGTCACCGGCGGCGCAAAGGGCGTCGGCGCCGCGATCGTGCGCGCCCTGGCTGCGGCCGGCCATGATGTCGATTTCACCTACCGGTCCTCCGGCGAGCAGGCGCAGGCGCTGGCCGCCGAGATCGGCGAGGCCGCCTCCGGCCGCCGGATTCGGGCGCTGCCGCTCGACCTCTCCGACAAGCCGGCGCTCGACGCCTTCTGCGAGACCTGCGAGGGCGAAAGCTATTTCGGCTTCGTCCACAATGCCGGCCAGCCCTATGACAGCCTGGCCGCCATGCTGGTCCAGGACAAGGCCGAAGCGGCGATGCAGGTCAATTTCTGGGCCTTCACCCGCCTCGCCAAAAGCCTGATGCGCGGCATGCTGCGCGCCCGTTCCGGCCGCATCGTCGCGATCGGCTCGGTGGCTGCGCTCCGCGGCAATCCCGGCAACGCCGCCTATGCCGCCTCCAAGGGCGCGCTGATCTCCTATGCCAAGACGCTGGCGATCGAGACGGCCAAGCGCGGCGTCGCCGTCAATGTGATCGCGCCCGGTTTCGTCGACACCGATATGATGGCGCCCTATGCCGCCTATCGCGACAAGATGGAAACGCAGATCCCAGCCGGCCGCTTCGCCAGACCGGAGGAGATCGCCGGCCTCGCCGCCTTCCTGATGAGCGAGCCCGCCGCCTATATCACCGGCACCGTCCTGCCGATCGACGGCGGCTTGACCGCGCATCTCGGCGTCCATCGCTGAGATTGCCGGCGATTCACGTGAAACAGGCGGGTCCGCAGCCAGGTTGTTTCGCCGGCGCGACGCGGCTATGGTTCACCTCGAACCGGAGTGAACCGCGATGACCGCCGCCTTCACCATTCGCCTCGACGACGAAACCCTCGCCAAGCTCGACGCGCTCGCGGCCGACACCGACCGCTCGCGCAATTGGCTCGCGGCAAAGGCGATCGAGGACTATGTCGAGCTCAACGCTTGGCAGATCGAGCGGATCAAGGACGGTATCGCTCAAGCCGATCGCGGCGAATTTGCCACCGCTGAAGAGGTCGAAGCCGTCTTCGCGAAATACCGGACGCGAGCGTGAGGCTGGTCTGGACCGAGCGCGCGCTCGCCGAGATCGATGCGATCTTTGCCTATGTTGCAGCCGAAAACCCTGGTGCCGCTGAACGCTTGACATCCTTGATCGAAGCCAAGGTCAATCTGCTCATCGATCATCCGGCGATCGGACGACCGGGCCGAATTGACGGCACGCGTGAATTCGTGATCACAGGCACACGCTACATCATTCCCTACCGCGTTCGTACAGGACGCGTCGAAATCCTCGCCGTCTTCCATGCCGCGCAGGATTGGCCTGATCGCCTCTGAAAGGCTCTGTTTCCGATGCTCTCGCTCCAGCTCCATGGCGACCGTGACCTGCGCCTCGAGGACATCGCGCCGCCGCCGGCCCCGGCGCCCGGCGAGGTGCAGATCCGCGTCCGTGCCGTCGGCCTGAACTATCTCGACCTCTGGGGCTTCCGCGGCATGGCCTTCGCCAAGCGCAAGATGCCGCAGGCGGCCGGCGTCGAGGCGGCCGGCGAAGTCGTTGCGGTGGGCGAGGGCGTCTCGCGCTTCCGCGAGGGCGACACGGTCACCATGTACGGCGCCGAGACCTGCGGCCGCTGCAAGGCCTGCCGCGAGGGCCGCGACAATCTCTGCGAGGATGTCGCCGGGATCATGGGCTTCCATATCGACGGCTTCGCCCGCGAGCTGATCAACCGGCCCGAGCGCCTGGTGATCAAGGCGCCGCCCGGCGTCTCCTTCGAGGAGGCGGCCTGCGCGCCGATCGGCTTCGGCACCGTCCAGCACATGCTGTTCGACAATGCCCGGCTCGAGCCCGGCGAATCGGTACTGGTGCATGCCGGCGGCTCCGGCATCGGCACGGCTGCCATCCTGATGGCCAAGGCGATCGGCTGCACCGTCTTCACCACGGTGGGCGACGACGAGAAGGGCCGGAAGGCCAGGGAACTCGGCGCCGACCATGTCATCAACTACCGGCAGGACCGGTTCGAGGGCACCGTCCGCAAGCTCACCGGCCGCAAGGGCGTCGATGTCGTCTTCGAGCATGTCGGCGCCGATACCTGGAACGGCTCGCTGCTCTGCCTGAAGCGCGGCGGCCGTCTCGTCACCTGCGGCGCCACCTCCGGGCCCTCGGCCCAGATCAACCTGATGCAGCTCTTCCAGCAGCAATACCGGATCACCGGCTCCTTCGGCTGCCGCATCGAGAACATCGCCCAGTCGCTCGACAAGATGGCGGGCGGGATGAAGCCGGTGATCGATTCGGTGTTCCCGCTGGCGGAGTTCGAGCAGGGCCTCGCCCGGATCGAGGGCCGCAAGGTCTTCGGCAAGGTCATTGTGACGCTCTGAGGCGCGTGGTGAGGCAGCTCAAGCAGATCCTGACGCGCTGCGGCGCCGCCGTGATGGTCGCGCTGGTGCGCGCGGTCTTCGCCCTGCTGCGGGCGCTGGGTCCCGAGCGCGCCTCGGATCTCGGCGGCTGGCTGCTGCGCAGCGCCAGCCCGCTGATTCCGGTCAACCGCGTCGCCTATGCCAATATCCGGGCCGCCTTCCCCGGCATCGACGATGCCGAGGTCAAGCGGATCGCGCGCGGCGCCTGGGAGAATCTCGGCCGCACCGTCGCCGAATACGCCCATCTCAAGACGATCTTCGACTACGACTATCACAACCCCGATCCGAAGGGCCGGATCGAGGTCGCCGGCATCGAGCATTTCATCGCGCTCAAGGACGATGACCGGCCGGGACTGATCTTCTCGACCCATCTCGGCAATTGGGAGCTGCCGGCGATCTGCGCCGCCACCTACGATCTCGACACCACCGCCGTCTTTCGCGCTCCGAACGACCCGGCGATCGCCGCCGTCGTCCATGAGATCCGCTCCGGCGCGATGGGCGGGCTCGCCGCGGCGAAGCAGGGCGCCGCCTTCGCCATGCAGGGCGTACTCGAGAATGGCGGCCATCTCGGCATGCTGATCGACCAGCATTTTACCCGCGGCGTGGTGGTTCCCTTCTTCGGCCGGCCGGCGCTGACCAATCCGACCCTCGGTAAATTCGCCCGGCGCTTCGAGTGCCCGGTCCATGGCGTGCGCGTCGTGCGGCTGCCGGACCACCGCTTCCGCATCGAGCTGACGCCGCCGCTCGATCTGCCGCGCGATGCCGCCGGCGAGATCGATGTCGAGGGCGCGATGGCGATGATGACGGCGATCGTCGAAGGCTGGGTGCGCGAGCATCCCGAGCAATGGCTCTGGATGCACCGGCGCTGGCGCCCCAATATGATCAGCGCCGAGATGCGCGCCCGGTTCGAAGCGCGCCAGCCCGTCGCGCCGGCCTTCAAGGACGGTTTTCAAGGCAACGTGATTTCCAATTGAGCGCGGAGTAGCGCTTTTGGTAACGGCCTGCTTCTATGCTGGCCGTCGAGTTCGAAATGATTGTTCGCCACGCCCGCACTGCCGCCGCCGCCGCGCTCCTCCTGCTGGGGGGATTTTCGGCGCATGCGCAGCAGTCGGCGGCCCAGCCCGAGGCGGTCGTCGAGCTGTTCACCAGCCAGGGCTGCTCCTCCTGCCCGGCGGCGGACGCGCTCTTCGTCGAGCTGGCCAAGGATCCGCGCCTGCTCACGCTGACCTTGCCAGTCACCTATTGGGATTATCTCGGCTGGAAGGACACGCTCGGCCAGGAGGTCTTCAGCAAGCGCCAGAAGCTCTATGCCAAGGCGCGCGGCGACGGGCAGATCTATACGCCGCAGGCCGTCGTCAACGGTGTTTCCCATATCGTCGGCTCGGACCGCCGCGGCATCGAGAAGCTCGTCAAGGAGCAGGGCGCGCAGGCCTTCCCGGTCAAGATCGCCCTGACCGAGGCCGATGGCACGGTGCGGATCGCCCTCGGCGAAGCCCCCTATGGCGGCGCGAAGCCGGCCGTCGTCTGGCTTCTCCAGGTGAGCCGCTCCGCCGTGGTTCCGATCGAGCGGGGCGAGAATTCCGGCAAGACGATCACCTATGCCAATGTCGTGCGCGGCATCAGCCGCATCGGCGAATGGTCCGGCGCCGCGGCGACGCTGAGCGTGCCGCTGGCGAACACCCGTTCGCCCGAATCGGACGGCTATGTCGTGCTCGTCCAGGCCGATCTCTACACCAAGGACGGCACCATCCTCGGCGCCGCCCGCAGTCCGGCGCCGAAATAGGCATCCGTCACCCCCGTCATTGCGAGCGAAAGCGAAGCAATCCAGGGTCGCCGGGCGAGCCTTCCTGGATTGCTTCGCTGCGCTCGCAATGACGGGGAGCGTTCTACAGAATCACCACCTTGTTCGGCAGCTCGTCGACATCGTCGGCGGCAGGTGGCGCATGCGTCGCCAGCACCGCCCCGACCGCTCCCACCGCGCTCACCAGCCCCTCGCGCAGCCGATCCTCCCGCGCCGCCGTGAGCAGCGGCTCGATGATCGCCTGCCAGGTCTCGTCCTCGACCTTGGCGGAGATGCCCGCATCCGCGACGATCTCGGCATAGCGCTCGCGCAGGGCCACATAGAGTAGCACGCCGGTGCGCCCGCGCGTCAGCGTCAGCCCGCGCGCCGTGAACTCCCGCAACGCCGTCTCATGCGCCTGGCGGCGCTTGACGAAGCCGGGCACGAAGCGCCCGTCCCGCCCATACCAGAGCATGACCGCCACCAGCAGCGCGGCCACGATCAGCTGCATCAGGAAGATGCTGGGCGCGCTCAGCGAGGTCGCCGCCAGCAGCGGCCAGGGCACGACCAGGGACAGCGCCAGCGCCAGCACGACCGGTACCGCGAGATAGCTGCCCGCCGCACGATCGACGACAACGACGATCTCGCCGGCGGTCGCCCGCTCCGCCTCGCTGACAGCCTCCGCGATGACGTCCCGATCATCCGAACTCAGCATCTCACCAATCTCCCGAAGCTCCGCCGCCGCCTGACGAGCCGCCACCGCCGGAAAAACCGCCGCCCGAGCCCGACCCCCAGCCCGAGCCCCAGCCGCCCCAGCCCGAGCCGCCCGAAGGTGGCAGCGTGATCCAGCGCCCGCCGCGCGTCCGGTGTCGCCGCGCCCCCGAGGACCGCGCCGCCTCGCGCATGAAGCTCGAGATCAGCACGAACAGCAGGATCGCCACCACGAACAAGGCCAGCATCTGCGTGTCGGAACTCTCGTCGCTGCGCACTTTGGCGCGGCGCTGCCATTCCTCGGCATCACCTGTCAGGATCGCGAGGATCGCATCGACGCCGCCCTCGATGCCGCCGGAGAAATCGCCGTTCTTGAATTTGGGCGCGATCGCGGTGGTGATGATCACCTTCGACAGCGCGTCGGTCAGCGCGCCTTCCAGCCCGTAGCCGACCTCGATGCGCACCTTCCGCTCGTTCGGGGCGACGATCAGCAGCGCGCCGTTGTTCTTCTCCTTGTCGCCGAGCTTCCAGGCGCGGAACAGCCCGTTGGCGAACTCCTCGATCGTATAGCCCTGCAGCGAGGGCAGCGTCGCGACGACGAGCTGGTCGCTGGTCTTCTCCTCATGTGCCTTGAGCTTCGCTTCGATCCGCGCCGCGGCGGCCGGGTCGAGCAGCCGGGCGCCATCGACGATGCGCCCGCTCAGCGGCGGGTAGCTCGGCTCGGCCGCCTGCGCCGCCAGCGGCCAGAGCAGCGCGAGGGCGAGGAGCCAGCGGCCGAGCGGCATCGCCGCCGTCAGAACTTCACCGCCGGCGGCCGCTCGGCGCCCGAGGTCGCGGTGAAGCTCTCCATTGCCTTGGCGCCCCAGAACAGCCGCGCCCAGATCACGCCCGGAAAGGTCCGGATCTCGGTGTTGAAGGCCTGGACCGCCTGGATATAGTCGCGCCGCGCCACCGTCACGCGGTTCTCGGTGCCTTCCAGCTGGGACTGCAAGGCGAGGAAGTTCTGGTTCGATTTCAGCTCGGGATAGCGCTCCACCGTCACCATCAGCCGGCCCAGCGCGCCGCTGAGCTGGTTCTGCGCCTCCTGATACTCCTTGAACTTGACCGGATCGGTGATCGTCGAGGCGTCGACCTTGACCTGCGTCGCCTTGGCGCGCGCCTCGATTACCTGCGTCAGCACCTCGCGCTCCTGCTGGGCATAGCCCTTCACCGTCTCGACGAGATTGGGGATCAGATCGGCCCGGCGCTGGTACTGGTTCTGCACCTCGCTCCACGCCGCCTTCGCCTTTTCCTCCAGCGTCGGCACATTGTTGACGCCGCAGCCGGCGAGGCCGAGCCCGAGCAGGCCGAGAAGCAACGCGGTCAGGGGAAGGCGGAAGACCGGGGATAGTGCGCGGATCATCGAAAACCCCTTGGCTCGGGCGCGGAACAGCGCCCGACCATAGCGGCGCGATGCGACAGATCAACCCGCGGCACGGATATGGCGCGCCGCCCATCTGGCGCGCTAATCTTCGCGCAGGACGAACGGAGCGGACCATGCGGCACAGCCTGTCTTCCCTCGCCATCCGCTCTGCTCTCGGGCTCGGCCTCTGGCTCGCGAGCGCGACACTCGCAGCGGCGCAGCTCGAGGCACCCGAGGCCGCGACCGGCCGCACCGCCAAGACGCTCGGCACCGCCCAGCGCCATATGGCGGCGGCGGCCAACCCGCTGGCGGCGGCCGCCGGACGCGAGATCCTGCGCGCGGGCGGCAGCGCCACCGATGCCGCCATCGCGATCCAGCTGGTGCTCAATCTGGTTGAGCCGCAGAGCTCCGGGATCGGCGGCGGCGCCTTCTTCATTCATTGGGACGAGGCGGGCCGCCGGCTGATCACGCTCGACGGGCGCGAGACCGCGCCGGGGGCGGCCCGGCCCGAGCGTTTCCTCGGCGCGGACGGCAAGCCGATGCGCTTCGTCGATGCTGTGGTGGGCGGGCGCTCGGTCGGGGTTCCCGGCACGGTTCGGCTGCTGGAGGAGGCGCATCGGCGCTGGGGCAAGCTGCCCTGGGCGGAGCTGTTCCAGCCGGCGATCAGGCTGGCGGAGGAGGGTTTCGCCATCTCCCCGCGCCTCGCCGGCCTGCTGGCGCTGGAGAAGAACCTCGCCAGGGGCCCGCGCGCCGCCGCTCTGTTCTACGAGGCCGACGGCAAGGCCAAGGCGGCCGGCACGCTGCTGAAGAATCCCGCCTTCGCCGCGACGCTGCGGGCCATCGCCGGGCGCGGCGCCGCCGCCTTCTATCAGGGCGAGATCGCCCGCGACATCGTCGCCACCGTCACCGGCCATCCGGCAAACCCCGGCGACATGACGCTTGCAGATCTCGCCGGCTACAAGGTCGAGGAGCGCGCTCCGGTCTGCGGCCGCTACCGCGTCTACGCGCTATGCGGCATGGGTCCGCCGAGCTCGGGCGCCATCGCGGTTCAGCAGATCCTCGGGCTGCTCGAGGGGGTCGACATCGCCCGGCTCGGCCAAGGGCCGCAGGCGGCGCATTGGCTGGCCGAAGCCGGCCGGCTCGCCTTCGCCGATCGGGCGCTCTATCTGGCCGATCCCGCCTTCGTCGCCGTGCCCGCTGCCGGCCTGATCGACGAAGCCTATCTGCGCGAGCGGGCGCGGCTGATCGCGCCCGACCGGGCGATGGGCAAGGCGGCGGCCGGCAATCCGCCGAACAAGCGCGCCGGTCTGCTCGCGCCCTCCGAGGGCATCGAGAACGGCACCAGCCATATCTCTGTCGTCGATGGCGCGGGCAATGCCGTCTCGATGACGACGACGATCGAGGACGGCTTCGGCTCCCGGCTGATGACTGCCGGCGGCTTCCTGCTGAACAACGAGCTGACCGATTTCTCCTTCACGCCGAGCGAAGACGGCAAGCCCGTCGCCAACCGCGTCGAGCCGGGCAAGCGGCCGCGCTCCTCGATGGCCCCGACCATCGTCTTCGACGCCTTCGGCCGGCTCTATGCCGTGGTCGGCTCGCCGGGCGGCAGCCAGATCATCCCTTATGTCGCCAAGACCCTGGTCGCGCTGCTCGACTGGAAGCTCGACCCGCAGGCGGCCGTCGATCTGCCCAATCTCGGCAACCGCAACGGCCCGACCGAGCTGGAGAAGGGCACCGAAGCGGAGGGCTGGAAGGCCGCGCTCGAAGCGAAGGGGCACGAGGTCAGGCTGCTGGAGATGACCTCCGGCATCCAGGCGATCGTCAAGACGCCGGCGGGCTATCTCGGCGGGGCCGACAGCCGCCGCGAGGGCGTCGCGATCGGCGATTGAGGCTTCGTCAGGCCCGCTCGCCGCCGGCGCTGCGCCCGGCGATCAGCCAGTAGGCGAAGCCGGTGGCAGCGCCGATCAGGAACAGCGCCGCGATCACCTGCATCTCGCCGGCGCTGGGCGTCCGCGTCAGCCGCAGCATCGCCAGCGGCAGCAGCGCCGCGAGCAGCCCGGTGAGCCCGCTCTGGATCAGGCCGCTGCGCAGGCGGAACAGCTCGCAGGCGACCGCGACGAGCAGCACCGGCGCCACCAGGATCGAAAAGCCCAGCCGGCCGAGCAGCGAGAAGGCGGCTTCCGCCGTCGGGCCGGGATCGAAGCCGCTCGCCGCCTGGTCGAAGATCGCGGCGATCAGCCGCTCGAAACCGCCGCCGAGCAGCAGTGCCAGCTGCGGCGAGGCGACCGTCGCGACCAGCGTCGCCATCAGCCCGGCGCCGATCGCGATCAGCACGGCGAAGGGGATCAGCAGCAGCCAGCGCAGCATGGTGTCAGGCCGTGGCCGCCGCCTCTTCGCCCTGCTCCAGCATCAGCCGGGCGCGCGCGGAGAGCTTCTCGGTCTCGCTCTTGAGCTGGCCGCAGGCGGCGAGGATGTCGCGGCCGCGCGGCGTGCGCACCGGCGAGGCATAGCCCGCCCGGAACACGATCTCCGAGAAGCGCTCGATCCGCTCCCAGTCGGAGCATTCATAGCGGGTGCCCGGCCAGGGATTGAACGGGATCAGGTTGATCTTCGCCGGAATGCCCTTGAGCAGGCGCACCAGCTCGCGCGCCTCGGCATCGCTGTCGTTGACGCCCTTCAGCATCACATATTCGAAGGTGATCCGTTTCGCATTCGACAGGCCGGGATAAGTGCGGCACGCCTCGAGCAGGTCCTTGATCGGATATTTCTTGTTCAGCGGCACCAGTTCGTTGCGCAGATCGTCGCGCACCGCATGCAGCGAGATCGCCAGCATCGTGCCCATTTCCGCGCCGAGCGGGCCGATCTGCGGCACCACCCCCGAGGTCGAGACGGTGATCCGCCGCCGCCCCAGCGACAGCCCCTGATCGTCGCAGATCACCCCGATCGCGTCGCGCACGCCGTCGAAATTATAGAGCGGCTCGCCCATCCCCATGAACACGATGTTCGAGACGAAACGCCCGCCGTCATTGGGCACGAAGGCGCCATCCGGGGCGCTGCGGTTCGGAAAATCGCCGAGCCGGTCGCGCGCCACCATCACCTGCGCGACGATCTCCTCCGTCGTCAGGTTGCGGACGAGGCGCTGCGTGCCGGTATGGCAGAAGGTGCAGGTCAGCGTGCAGCCGACCTGGCTCGAGACGCAGAGCGTGCCGCGATCGACCTCGGGGATGTAGACGCACTCGATCTCGGCGCCGCGATCGCGGGCGCCGGCCGGCGGCATCCGCAGCAGCCATTTGCGGGTGCCGTCGCTGGAGACCTGCTCGGCGGTGACCTCCGGCAGATCCAGCGAGAACCGCTCGGCCAGGGCGCCGCGCAGGCCCTTGCCGATCGTCGTCATCGCCGCGAAGTCGCGCACGCCGTAATGATAGATCCAGTTCCAGAGCTGGCCGACGCGCATGCGCCGCTCCTTCTCGGGAACGCCGATCTCGGCCAGCGCCTCACCGAGGCCGGCGCGGGTGCGCCCGACCAGAGAAGGGCGCCGCATAACGGGTTCGGCCGCCGGAGGGGCGGCTTCGACAACGGACGATATCATCGGAACTCGGCTTTCGGCGGGCACTTCGGCCCGGATCTGGCGGGCCTCATAGCACGACCGGGCGCCAAGCGGAAATCGCGGCTATTTGCAGGCGTCCTCGGCCCGCTTCACGACCTGCGAGATGCCGGCGAGCGAATATTTGTCGCTCGTCGGGTTTCCGCGCTTCGAGGTGCCCTTGATCTCCAGGGCCGCGCCCTTGCGCATCGAGTCGAGCATGCGCCCCTCCTCGGCCGGGTTCTTCAGCCAGACATTCTGGCCCTTCGCCACCAGCGCGAAACGGTCGGCGCCGATGATCGCCTGATGCTCGACATCTTCCTTGAGGTCGAAATTCATCACCAGGCTGATCTCGTTGCGGACATTCTCGCTTGGGCGGCTGGAGATGAACAGCAGCCCCTCGACATCCTTGAGATTGGCCGGCGAGCGGCTCTCGGCCTTCGAGAGCGCGTAGCAGATCTTCGAGCGGCCCTGCTGCGAGGAGAAGGCCTGCCATTTGCCGGCGGTCTCGAGCAGCAGCGCCTGGCCCTGGCCGCTCGATGCCGCAGCGGCCTGCTGCGGCTTCTTGGCGGGGGCGCGCTGGGCCTGGGCCGGGGCGGCGACCGCGAGCGCCGCGGCCAGCCCGAGCAGGACGGTCGCCGGCAGGAGGCGGCGGGCGGAGAAGGGGATCGAGATGCGAATCATGGATCGCCACTAACCAACAAAAATCTTAACGCCGAATGGAGAATGCGCAGGATCGGCGATCCGGACTATCGCAGCGCGCCGGATAGAATGTCACGATCCTGGCGAAAATGCGAATGATCGCCGTCCCTTCCCGCTCCGGGCCGGGGTGGCGGCGAAGCGGGAACGGAGGACGGATGAAGGCTCTGCTCTGCGAGACTCTGGGGCCGCCCGAATCGCTGGTGATCCGCGATCTGCCCGAGCCGGTGCCCGGCCCCGGCGAGATCGCCGTCACGGTGCGCGCCGCCGCGCTCAACTTCTTCGATACGCTGGTGATCGAGGGGCGCTATCAGGCGCGCCCGCCGCTGCCCTTCTCGCCCTGTGCCGAATGCGCCGGTGTCGTGAAGGCGCTCGGCAGCGGTGTCAGCGGCTGGCGGGTGGGCGAGCGCGTCGCCGCCTGGCTCGGCCATGGCGCGGCGCGCGAGACCGTGCTCGTTCCGGCGCAGGCGGCGGTCAAGGTGCCGGACAATCTCGACGACTACCAGGCGGCCGGGCTCTTCGTCACCTATGGCACGGCCCTGCACGGGCTGATCCAGCGCGGCGAGCTCAAGCCGGGCGAGACGCTGGCGGTGCTGGGCGCCGCCGGCGGCGCCGGGCTGGCGGCGGTCGAGATCGGCGCCCTGCTCGGCGCGCGCGTCATCGCCTGCACCTCATCGCCGGAGAAGCTGGCGCTCGCCCGCGCGCATGGCGCGGCCGAGGGGCTCGACTATGATGCGCAGGAGCTCAAGGCGGGCCTGCGCGCCCTCGCAGGGCCGGACGGCATCGACCTGCTCTATGATACGGTCGGCGGCGCGCTGGCCGAGCCGGCGCTGCGTGCCATGGGCTGGGGCGGGCGCTATCTCGTGGTCGGCTTCGCCGGCGGCGCCATCCCGAAAATCCCGCTGAACCTGCTGCTGCTCAAGGGCTGCGATCTGCGCGGCGTGTTCTGGGGCGAATTCGTGCGGCGCGACCCGTCCGGCCACCGCGCTAATATGGAGCGCCTGCTCGGCTGGGCGGCGGCGGGCAGGATCCGCGCCCATGTCCATGGCGCCTTCCCGCTGGAGCAGGCGGCCGAGGCCCTCGCGCTGATCGCGGGCCGCAAGGCGAAGGGCAAGGTCGTGCTGGTGCCCTGACCCCAGCCGCACCGTCATTGCGAGGAGCGCAGCGACGAAGCAATCCAGGGGCCGTCGCGCTCTGCCGCCCCTGGATTGCTTCGCTTCGCTCGCAATGACGGGTTCGCCCTACAGATCGGCGAGGATGGCGCGTGCCTTTTCGCGATGCTCCGGCGTGATCGAGCCGGCCACGGCGGCGAGCGCCGCTGCGACCACCGCGGCATCGTCGGTGAAGCCGAGCAGCGGCATCACATCCGGCAGGCTGTCGATCGGCAGCACGAAATAGCCCAGTGCCGCCAACAGGGTCAGCTTGACGCGGCGTGGCGTCGCCGGATCGCGCGCGCAGACGAAGGCCGCCAAGAGGTCCTCGGCGAAGGGGATGCGCTTCGCCACCCGCTTGAGCAGGCCGAAGAAATCCGTACCGAAGCGCTGGTCGTCGCGCAGGCTCCGGCGGATCGCCGCCATCTCCTCGCTGGTGAAACGCTTCCCGAAGCCGAAGCTGTCGCTCATTCCTCTCTCCTTGGCGCGCCTCATGCGCCTTCGCCGGATGATGTGGCCCCACGTGCAGGCGCGCACAAGGGACACGCTCAGAATCGCACTTGGAGCAGGAGCATCGCCCAGCGCGCTTTCCGTTCAGCCGGAATCGGCTGAACGAAAAGAATTCGCGCCAACCCAAGATGCTTGAGCATGTTCTTATCGCAAAAGTGGTGCCCACTTTTGCGGAACATGCTCTAAACCGCTCGAAGCAATGTCAAAAGCCCGAGGAACGCCATGAAGCTCGATTCGTCGCTCGCCGCCATCGTCACCGGCGGCGCCTCCGGCCTCGGCGAGGGCACCGCCCGCATGCTCGCCGGCCACGGCGTCAAGGTCGCGCTGTTCGACCTCAACGCCGAACGCGGCGAGGCCATCGCGGCCGAGATCGGCGGCCTGTTCTGCCGCTGCGACGTCACCGACGAGGCCTCGGTCGATGCCGCCCTGGAGAAGGCGCGCGCCGCCCATGGCGTCGCCAGGATCGTCGTCAACTGCGCCGGCATCGCTCCCGGCCGCCGCGTCGTCTCCAAGAAGCGCGACACCGGCGAGCTTGTCGCCCATGACCTCGCGACCTTCGAGAAGGCGGTGGCGATCAACCTGACCGGCACCTTCCGGGTGATCGCCAAATCGGCGGTGGCGCTGGCCGCGCTCGAGCCGGTCACCGCCGATGGCGGCCGCGGCGTCTTCATCTGCACCGCCTCGGTCGCCGCCGAGGACGGGCAGATCGGCCAGGCCGCCTATTCCGCCTCCAAAGCCGGCGTCGTCGGCATGACGCTGCCGATCGCCCGCGATCTCGCCGGCCTCGGCATCCGCATCGTCACCATCCTGCCCGGCCTGTTCGAGACGCCGATGTTCGCCGGCCTGCCCGATGAGGCGCGCGCCGCGCTCGCCGTCGCGGTGCCGCATCCCTCGCGCCTCGGCAAGCCGTCCGAATACGCGGCGCTGGTGCAGGGCATCGTCGAGAACGACATGCTGAACGGCACCACCATCCGCCTCGACGGCGCGATCCGGCTGGCGCCCAAATAGGCCTGCGCTACTCGGCCATCTCCGGCTGCTTGATCTCGTGCTTGAGGATCAGCGGCGTCTGGGCGAGGGCGAAGACCATGGTCAGCGGCATCACGCCCCAGACCTTGAAGGCGACCCAGAAATCCTGGCTCTGCGTCCGCCAGACGACCTCGTTCAGCGCCGCCAGCACGAAGAAGAACAGCCCCCAGCGCAGCGTCAGCTTGCGCCAGCCCGCCTCGTCGAGCTGCAGCACGCTGTCGAGCACCAGCGCCAGCAGCGAGCGGCCGAACATCAGCCCGCCGAGCAGCACGCAGCCGAACAGCGTGTTCACGATGGTCGGCTTGACCTTGATGAAGAAGGCGTCGTCCAGCGCGATGGTCAGCCCTCCGAACACCGTCACCACGATGGCGTTGACGATCGCCATGCGCGGCAGATGGCTCATCAGCAGCCGCGACAGCACCAGCGCCACCAGCGAGGCGGCGATGAACACGCCCGTGGCGACGAAGATGCGCCGGTCCTCGGCGACGCCGAACCAGCGGTCGCCATAGGAATTGACGAAGAAGAAGATCGCCAGCGGCCCGAATTCGAGCGCCAGTTTCAGCAGCGGGTTGACCGGCCTGCCGGACGCCCCTGTCGCCGTCTCGTTCATGCCGCTTCTCCGAGGCCGGCCACGGCGCGGGCGAAATCCCTCGCCGAGAAGGGTTCGAGATCGTCGACGCTCTCGCCGACGCCGATGAAATGCACCGGCAGGCCGAAGCGCTCGGCCAGCGCCACCAGGATGCCGCCGCGCGCCGTGCCGTCGAGCTTGGTCATCACCAGCCCGGTGACGCCGGCGGTCTCGCGGAAGGCCTCGACCTGGCTGACCGCGTTCTGGCCGACGGTGGCGTCGAGCACCAGCAGGGCAGCGTGCGGCGCCTGCGGATCGAGCTTGCGGATCACCCGCACCACCTTGGCGAGCTCGTCCATCAGCCCGGTCTTGTTCTGCAGCCGTCCGGCGGTGTCGATCAGCAGCACCTCAGTGCCGTTCGCCTTCGCCTTCTGCAGCGCCTCGAAGGCGAGGCCGGCGGCATCGGCGCCCTGCTGGCCGGAGACCACCTCGCAGCCGGTGCGCTCGCCCCACACCTTGAGCTGCTCGATCGCCGCGGCGCGGAAAGTGTCGCCGGCCGCCAGCATCACCGATTTGCCCTCGGCCCGGAACTTCGCCGCCAGCTTGCCGATCGTCGTGGTCTTGCCGGAGCCGTTGACGCCGACCATCAGGATCACGAACGGGCTGCGGCCGGCATCGATCGCCAGCGGCAGCGCCACCGGCGTCAGGATCGCCTCGACCTCGCGAGCCAGGATCGCCTTCACCTCCTCCGGCTCGATCTGCTTGTCATAGCGGCCTTCGCCCACCGCCTTGGCGACGCGCGCCGCCGTGGCGATGCCGAGATCGGCCTGGATCAGGATATCCTCGAGATCCTCGAGCGTCGCCGCATCGAGCTTGCGCTTGGTGAACAGATCTCCGATCCCGGTCGCCAGCGCCGAGGAGGTGCGCGACAGGCCTTCGGTCAGCCGGCGCCACCAGCTGCGCTTCGGCTCGGCCGGCTCGGCGGGAGCCATCGGCAGCGGCGCCGCCTCGCCCAGCAGGATCTCGGGCGCGAGCGGAGCCTCCGGCTCGGGCGCCGGCACGATCTCGGCCGCCGGCTCGGCAGGAGGTGGCGGCGGGGGCGGGGGCGCCACTTCGGCCGGTGGCGGTTCGGCCGGCTGCTCAAGCCCGAACAGCTTCGAGAAGAAGCCGCGTTTCTTCGGTTCGGTCTCGCTCATCGCTCGTCCTGATGCTGCAAATGGTTGCGCCGCGATGCAGCTTTATCTAGCGCAATGCCATGACCGCGCCCCAGCGACCAGCCCCTTCCCCGCAGGATCTGCCCTTCGCGCTGCTGCATCGCGACGCGATGATGCTCGTCATCGACAAGCCGGCCGGGCTTCCGGTCCATCGCGGCCCGGCGGCGAAAGGCCGCATCATCCCGGTGCTCACCGATTATCTCGACGCGCTGCGCTTCGGCCTGCCGCGCCGGCCCGAGGCCGCGCACCGGCTCGACAAGGAGACCTCCGGCTGCCTGGTGCTCGGCCGCCATCCGCGCGCAATGGCCCAGCTCAACCAGCTCTTCCGCGACGGGAGGGTCGACAAGACCTATTGGGCGGTGGTCGAAGGCGCGCCCGCCGAGGACGAAGGGTTGATCGACCTCGCCTTGGCGCGGCGCTCGCCCGAGCGCGGCTGGTGGATGAAGCCCGACCCAGAGGGATTGCCCTCGCAGACCCGCTACCGCGTGCTCGGCCGCTGGCAGTCGGCCGGCGGCGCGCTCGCCTGGCTGGCCCTGGAGCCGCTGACCGGCCGCACCCATCAGCTGCGCGTCCATTGCGCCGCCAGCGGCTGGCCGATCCTCGGCGACGAGATCTACGGCACGGCGCCGCGCAGCGACGGCCCCGGCCTGCATCTCCACGCCCGGGCGATCACCATCCCCCTGCTGCCGAAGCGCGAGCCGATCCGGGTGCAGGCGGAGCCGCCCGAACATATGCGCGCGGCGCTCGGCGCCTGTGGCTGGCAGCCGGCGGAGGGCGAGGTCTAACCCGCCATCGCGTCCATCGCGCGGGCGAGCCTGACATCGAGTTCGGTCACGCCGCCGGCGTCATGGGTCGAGAGCACGACATCGACCGTCCGGTAGACATTCGACCATTCCGGATGATGGTCCATCTTCTCGGCGAGCAGAGCGACGCGGCTCATCCAGCCGAAAGCCTCGTTGAAATCGCGAAAGACGAAGCGCTTGGCCATCGCCTCCCGCCCCTCGACCACGGACCAGCCGCTCAGGACGCGCAGCGCCTCCTCGCGGGCCTCCTCGCTCAGGCGCTTGGGTCGGTCATGCGCCATCTCATCTCCGCTGCGAGAGGGCACGCATCGGCCGGTTCGGATAGGTGAGCCCGAGCGGATAGGCCGCTTCCAGCACATAGGGCCCGCCGCCGATCGAATCGCGCGAGGAGAGCAGCGCGACGCGCCGCGCCGTGAAGCTGATCGGCCGCACGATCGGATGCATCGCCAGATAATGCGCGACATCGCCCGGCGAGGAATCGCGCAGCCGCGCCAACGTGACATGTGGCAGGAACTTGCGCGATTCCGGCGGCAGGCCGAGCCGGCGCATCAGCCGCTCCAGATCGGCCTGCAGCTCGGTCAGCCCCGGCGTCGGCTGCACCCGGGCGAAGACGGCGCGCGGCCGGTCCCCGCCGAAGCTGCCGAGCTGGTCCAGCGTGATGGTCAGCGGCTCGCCGTCGATATCGTTGAGAAAGCTGTCGACGTCATGGGCGGTGCGCCGGTCGACATCACCGAGAAAGCGCAGGGTGATGTGGTAGTCGGCCGGCTCGATCCAGCGGGCACCGAGCAGGCCGCCGCGATGCAGCGTCAGGGCCGAGGCGACCTCGGCGGGGATCTCGAGCGCAGTGAACAGCCTCGGCATGAGCGAATCGTGCCAGCGATTTGTGACCCTGGCGAGACGCTCGCCGCGCCATCCACAGCCCTCTACGGACAGGGATTGCCGACGCGCTGGTGGATCGCGTCGATCTTCGCCTCGAGCTCCGGCGTGATCGCCACCTCGGCCGAGCCGATCGCCAGCTGCAGCTGCGCCATGCTGGTCGCGCCGATGATGTTCGAGGTGACGAAGCAGCGCGAGGTGACGAAGGCCTGCGCCATCTGCACCGGATCGAGCCCCGCCTCGCGGGCGAGCGCCATATAGGCCTTGATCGCCTCTTCCGAGCCGGCGGTCTGATAGCGCTGGCCGCGGTCGAACAGCGTCGTGCGGGCGCCGGCCGGCCGGGCGCCCTCGAGATATTTTCCGGACAGGAAGCCCTGCGCCAGCGGCGAATAGGCCAGCAGCCCGACGCTCTCGCGCAGCGCGATCTCGGCCAGCGCCGTCTCGAAAGTGCGGTTCAGCAGGTTATAGGCGTTCTGGATCGACTGCACGCGCGGCCGGCCGGGCGCCGCCTTCGCCTCGGCCAGGAAGGTCATGGTCCCCCAGGCGCTCTCATTGGAGAGGCCGAGATGGCGGATCTTGCCGGCCTTGACCACCTCGCCGAACGCGTCGAGCTGCTCGGCGATCGGCGTCTCGTCCTCGGCGCGGGCGAAGGCGCTCGCGTTGAAGCGGGTCGGGTTCGAGCCCCAGGCGATCGGCCGGTCGGGGAAGTGGATCTGGTAGAGGTCGATATAGTCGGTCTGCAGCCGCTTCAGGCTGTTGTCGACCGCCTCCATGATCTGCTTGCGGGTGACCCGCGTCGGCCCGCCATCCGCGCGGAACCAGTCATTGGCCGAGCGGCCGACGATCTTCGAGGCCAGGATCACCTTGTCGCGATTGCCGCGCGCCTTGAACCAGCTGCCGATGATCCGCTCGGTCGAGCCCTGCGTCTCCGCCTTGGGCGGGATCGCGTAGAGCTCGGCGGTGTCGAAGAAGTTCACGCCCTGGTCGAGCGCATAGTCCATCTGCTCATGGCCCTCGGCTTCCGTGTTCTGCTGGCCATAGGTCATGGTGCCCAGGCAAATGGCCGAGACGGTGAGATCGGTGCGGCCGAGCTGGCGGTATTCCATGGGACAAGGCTCCGGCGGCGGGCGCCGCCGAGGCGCTCGCGAGATGGTGATGGCTGGGAAAGCCGTGTCAGGAACGCGGCTTCAGGGAGGCGAGGAAACGCTCCACCGCCGGCAGGATGCGCTGGGCGATGACCCTGACGCCCTCAGCCTTGGGATGCAGCATATCGGGCTGGTTCAATACCCGGTCCCCGGCGATCCCGTCCAGAAAGAAGGGATAGAGGATCAGCCCGTGCTTTTCGGCGAGGCGGGGATAGATCGCATCGAAGCGCGCCACGTAGTCGGGACCGTTGCTGCGCGGCGCATACATGCCGGCGAGCAGCACGGCGATGCCACGCTGCTTCAGCCGGGTCACGATGGCATCGAGCGCCTTTTCGGTCAGCGCCGGATCGACGCCGCGCAGCGCGTCATTGGCGCCGAGCTCGAGGATCACCCCATCGGTCCCGACGGGAACCGACCAGTCGAGCCGCTCCAGCCCGCCCTGCGAGGTGTCGCCGGAGACGCCGGCATTGGCGATCTCGACCTTGTGGCCCTTCTCGCGCAGCATGGCCTCGAGCACCCTCGGAAAGGCCGCGCTGCCGGGCAGGTTGTATCCGGCGGTGAGGCTGTCGCCCAGCGCGACGAGCTTGACGATGCGCTCCTGTGCGGCGGCGGGAGCGCTCGCGAAACCGGCGGCGATCAGGAGCATGGCCGCCCAAAACAGGCGCGACGGCTGGATTCGCGAGGGGGAACGCCCATATCGGATGGCGGCGCGACGCATGATGGTCTGGTTCCCTTCGGCTTGCATGCAGGTCGAGGCGACGACATCGAACGGGATGAAAGCGGAAACATGGCGGTGAACGAGGAGCCCGAGGATCATGCGGCCGAGGTGGCGATCGCACTGTCCGATGTCGATCTCAGTCTGGGGCGCGGCGCCGCCCGCGTCCATATCCTCAAGGGCGTCTCGCTGACCATCCCCGTCGGCCAGGCGACCGGGCTGGTCGGCCCGTCCGGCTCTGGCAAATCGACCCTGCTGATGACCATGGCCGGGCTCGAACGGCCGGATTCGGGCCGCGTGATCGTCGCCGGGCAGGATCTCGGCACGCTCGGCGAAGACGGACTTGCTCTGTTTCGCGGCCGGCATATCGGCATCGTCTTCCAGTCCTTCCATCTGGTGCCGACGATGACGGCGCGCGAGAACGTCGCGCTGCCGCTGGAGCTGGCCGGCGCCGGCGACGCCTTCGAGCGTGCGGCGGCCGAACTGCGCAATGTCGGGCTCGGCGAGCGCATGGACCATTATCCGGCGCAGCTTTCGGGCGGCGAGCAGCAGCGCGTCGCCATTGCCCGCGCCGTCGCGCCCGATCCTGCGATCCTCGTCGCGGATGAACCGACCGGCAATCTCGACGAGACCACCGGCCGCTCGATCGTCGACCTGATCTTCGCCCTGCGGCGTGAGCGCGGCGCCACCCTCGTGCTGGTCACGCACGACCTCTCGCTGGCCGCCGCCTGCGACAGGACCGTCAGGCTGCGCGCCGGACGGATCGACACCCAGCTCGAAGCGCTGGCGGTCTGAGCATGCATGCGCCTGTGAAACCGGCTTCGCCGGCCGCCACGCCCCGAAGCGGCCCTGCGATCGGCCTCGCCTTTCGCCTCGCCTGGCGCGATCTGCGCGGCGGCATGCGCGGCTTCGGCGTCTTCATCGCCTGCCTGGCGCTCGGCGTCATGGCGATCGCCGCGGTCTCCTCCGCCTCGCGTGGCCTCAGCGAGGGCCTCGGGCGGGAGGGCCGCCGCATCCTCGGCGGCGACGCCGCCTTCAGCCTGATCCATCGCGAGCCGACGCCGGAGGAGCACGCCTTCCTCGCCCGCCACGGCCGCGTCTCGACCATCGCGACCCTGCGCAGCATGGCCAATGCCGGCGAGAAGGGCGCCGCCCTGGTCGAGCTGAAGGCGGTCGGCAGCGATTATCCGGGCATCGGCGAGCTCCGCACCGATCCGGCCGCGCCCCTCGCCGATCTGCTGGCCCTGCGGGACGGAGCCTATGGCGCCATCGCCGATCCCGTCCTGTTCGGCCGCCTCGCGCTGCAACCGGGCGACATCGTCACCATCGGCTCGGCGCGCATCCAGCTTCGTGCCGGCCTCCTGTCCGAGCCCGACAAGATCGCGGCGGGCGTCGGCTTCGGCCCGCGCCTGATCGTCTCGCAGGAGGCGCTGAGCGCCTCGCAGCTGCTGCAGCCCGGCAGCCTGGTGCGCTGGACCAGCCGCGTGATCCTGCCCGAGAGCGGCAACTCCGATGCGGCGCTCGAAGCGCTTTTGGCCGCAGCCGCGCGGGAGCAGCCGCAGGCCGGCTGGGACATCCGCTCGCGCAGCAATGCCGCGCCCAATTTCCAGCGCAATATCGAGCGCTTCACCCAGTTCCTGACGCTCGTCGGATTGACCGCGCTGCTGGTCGGCGGCGTCGGCGTCGCCAATGCGGTGCGCCGCTTCGTCGAGGCCAAGCGCCTCGATTTCGCGACGCTGAAGGCGCTCGGCGCCACCGGTGGGCGCGTCGTCGCGATTCACCTCGTCGAGGTCATGCTGGTCGCCGGCATCGGCATCGCGCTTGGCCTGGCGCTCGGCGCCGCCGCGCCTTTCGCGCTCGGCTATCTCCTGGCCGATCTGCTGCCGCTGCCCTTCGAGCCGACCCTGGCGCCGGCCGAGCTGGCGGTCGCGGCGCTCTACGGGCTGCTGACCGCGCTGGTCTTCGCCGTCATTCCGCTCGGCCGGGCCCATGACGTGCCGGTCTCGGCCCTGTTCCGCGACCAGATCGAGCCCGATCGCCGTCAGCCGCGCTGGATCTATCTCGGCATCTTCCTTGCGAGCCTGGCCGGCCTTGTGGGCGTGGCGCTGGTCTTCGCCTATGACCGGCGCATCGCCCTGATCTATATCGGTGTCGCCGCCGGCGTCTTTCTGCTGCTGCGGCTGGTCGCGCTCGGCGTGATGGCGCTGGCGCGCCGGGCGGGCCGCCCGCGCCGGCCGGCGCTGCGCCTGGCGCTCGCCAACAGCCACCGGCCGGGCGCGCTGACGCCTTCGCTGGTGCTCTCCCTCGGACTCGGCGTCGCGCTGCTCTCGGCGCTGGCCTTCATCGATGTCAGCCTGAGCCGGCAATTGACGCAGGCGCTGCCCCAGAAGGCGCCGAGCTTCTTCTTCCTCGACATTCCCAACGCCCAGGCGGCGGAGTTCGACGCCTTCGTCGCCGAGCAGCGCCCCGGCGCCGCGATCGAGCGGGTGCCGATGATGCGCGGCCGCATCACCGCCGTGAACGACGTGCCGGCCGAGCAGATCAAGGCGAGCGAGCAGATGGCCTGGGTGCTGGAGGGCGATCGCGGCATCACTTATGCGGCCACCATGCCCGAAGGCTCCAGCCTCCATTCCGGCGAGTGGTGGCCGGCCGACTATCGCGGCGAGCCGCTGGTGTCCTTCGACGCCCGCGCCATAGAGGGCTTCGGCCTGAAGCTCGGCGACCGGCTCACCGTCAACGTGCTCGGGCGCAGCATCACCGCCCGCGTCGCCAATTTCCGCACCATCGAGTGGCGCTCGCTCGGCATCAATTTCGTCATGGTGTTCTCGCCCAACAGCTTCGCCGGCGCCCCGCACACCAATCTCGCGACCGTGACCGACACCGCGAGCAGCGCCGTGGCCGGAGACGCGCAGCTGATGCGGGCGCTCGCCACGCGCTTTCCGGCGGTGACGGCCGTCAGGGTCAAGGACGCGCTCGAGGCGGTGAACACGCTGGTCGGCCAGCTCGCCGGCGCGATTCGCGGCGCCTCCAGCCTGGCGATCGCGGCGAGCCTGCTCGTGCTCGCCGGAGCGCTCGCCGCCGGGCAGCGGGCGCGGCTCTATGACGCGATGATCCTGAAGACCCTGGGCGCGACACGTCGCTTCATACTTTCGTCGTACGCCCTCGAATACGCAGGCATCGGGCTGGTTTCGGCGCTATTCGGCCTCGCGGCGGGCGCGGCCGCCGGCTGGGGTGTCGTCACCCAAGTGATGAAGATAGATTTCGTCCCCGACCCGACCGGCGCTATTGTCGCCGCGACTGCCGCCGTCGTGGTCACCGTCATGTTCGGATTGATCGGGACATTGCAGATACTGGCGAAAGCGCCGGCTTCTCATCTGCGGAATTTATGAGGGCCGGCGCGCCATAAACCTGAACGTCAGGTCAAGTTGCCTCGCTGCGCTGGCGAATGTCTATTCCGGCGCGGCGCTTAACCATGCCGCCCCCTTGTAAGCCCGGGCGTTCCCCCTCATATTTCGCTGGTCGCCACAACAATGCGCGACGGTGGGCTCCGCAATGGCGGTGCCCGCCTGGCAAGGTTTCAAGGGGAACTCTCTCCATGAGCGATTTCGACCGCAACGCTCAGGTCTGGGGTGCCGGCCGCGCACAGCAGACCAGCGCCGTCGAGGTGGACCAGGGCCTGCGCTCGTTCATGCTCGGCGTCTACAACAACATGACGATCGGCCTGGCCATCACCGGCCTGTTCGCGATCGGCATCTCGATGCTCGCCATCGCCGGCTACTCGCCCACGGGCAAGGTGAACGCGCTGACGCCGCTCGGCCAGGCGCTCTATCTCAGCCCGCTGAAATGGGTGGTGATGCTGGCGCCGCTGGCCTTCATCTTCTTCTTCTCGTTCCGGGCCGAGTCGATGAGCGCCTCGACGGCGCGCGCCATGTTCTTCGCCTTCGCGGCGGTGATGGGCATCTCGCTGTCGTCGATCTTCGTCGTCTTCACCGGCGAGTCGGTGGCGCGGGTGTTCTTCATCACCGCGGCGGCCTTCGGTGGCCTCAGCCTGTTCGGCTACACCACCAAGAAGTCGCTGTCCGGCATCGGCTCCTTCCTGATCATGGGGCTGATCGGCCTGGTGATCGCCTCGGTGGTGAACCTGTTCCTGGCCTCGAGCGCGCTCGCCTTCGCCGTCTCGGTGATCGGCGTGCTGGTCTTCGCCGGCCTGACCGCCTGGGACACCCAGCGCCTGAAGGAAATGTATCTGTACTCGGATCTCGATGCCGAGTCGGCCGCGAAGCTCTCGGTGAACGGCGCCCTGTCGCTCTACCTGAACTTCGTCAACATGTTCCAGATGCTGCTCTCGCTCTTCGGCAACCGCCAGGAGTGAGACGGGGCGACAGCCCGAACGAACAGAGCCCCGGCCTCGCGGCCGGGGCTTTTTTCATGCCCGACGCCGGCTCAGCTCACCACGCTCAGCCGCTTGTCCAGCACGCGCAGCACGCGGCCGAGCTCGGCGCCGCGCTTCAGCACCAGCCCGGTGGCGGTGACCACCGAATAGGCGCCCTGGCGGCGGGCCAGCGACGGGTCCTTGACGATCCGGTAGAGCGGCACCTCGGCGGTGCGGCGGAAGACCGAGAACTGCGCCTTGTCGCGCAGGAAGTCGATGGCGTAGTCGCGCCATTCGCCGGCCGCGACCATCCGGCCATAGAGATTGAACAGCTCGTTGAGCTCGCGGCGATCGAAGGTGACGGCGGCTGGCGGGGCGCTGGCCGGAAAACTGACGACCGCGCCCGCGCGCTGCGCTGGCGGAGTTTCGCTTTCGCTCATCGCGCCTCCTCATCGGCAGGTATTCTCGGCCGGTGTTCGCTATCGACTCTTAACCGGCAAGGGATGATGCGCCCGCCTCGTGGTGCTGGCAAGCCGAGCCGCGCACCCTGCCTCCGGAGGGCCGCTTTCGACCCTTCGCCATGTTTTTGCCGCGCTTGCGCCAAGCGAACGCCCTGTTACGGCGCTCAATTGCGATTCGTTGCCTCGGCGGCACGGCCTGTTCGGTTCCGGACACGTCAGCCCCTCCGGCGCTGCGGCGGGTCGCGCCACCAAGTCGAGGCCAACTACGGCTGGCGTTCTCGCCGGCCGTTTTTCTTTTGGGGCCAGATCAGCGCGGCCGCCCCTTGTCGATCAGCATCACGCCGGGCAACCCGTCGAAATGCGCGTCGCAGGTGATCAGCTGGGCGCCGTGATGGCGCGCCGTCGCGTAGATGATCGCATCGGCGGTGGCGAGCCGGTGCTCCCCACATGCCCTCGCGGCGGCCAAAGCGAGATCGCCGTCGAGCGGCACCAGCCGGCAGCATTGCACGAAGGCCAGAACCTGGTCCGCCTTATCCTCCTCGAGCTCGCGCGCCAGCCATTTGGCGAGCTCGAGCTGGACCATGGTCGGCACCAGCCAGTCGGCCTGTTCCGGCAGATGCGCAGCGACCCGCTCCCCGGTCGCCGAGCCGACCAGCCACTCGATCCAGGCCGAGGTGTCGATCAGCCGCATCAAATCCTGTCGGAACGGTCTCGGTAGCCGGAGGTCGATGCGCCCTTGGCGATCTTGGCAAGCGCCTCTCGCTTCGGGACCGGAACCAGCAGCACACCTGTTCCTTTCGGAATGAAGGCGAAGGTCACGCCGGCCTCCCAATGCTGCGCCGTGCGGATCGCCTTCGGGATGGAGATCTGGAATTTCGAGGACAGGGTCGCGGTGTCCGGCATGCTCTTACATCCGATCCATCGATGCCACACAGGTAAGAGCACCGGCGATGCTTGGCAAGCGCCGGTCAGCGCGACGCGCCGTGATACTCCGGATTCGGCCGCATATCGACCGCCGAGGCCATCCGGTTCGACATATTGTAGAAGCTCGCCACCGCGCCGATATCCCAGATGTCGCGCTCGCCGAAGCCGGCCCGGCGCAGCGCCTCCCGGTCTTCGTCGACGATCATGTGCGGCGCCTCGGTGAGCTTGACGGCAAAGTCGAGCATGGCGCGATGGCGCGGCGACAGCCTGGCGGCGCGGTAGTTCATCACCAGCATCTCGCCCAGCACCGGATCGCCCGAGAGCTGCCGCACCGCCTGGCCATGCGCCGTCAGGCAGTAATAGCAGCGGTTCACGCTCGACACCGCCACCGCGATCATCTCCCGCTCCAGCTTGGAGAGGCCGGACGGGGCCAGCATCAGGTCGTTGTAGAGCGCCGCGAAGGCCTGCAGCTTGGCGTCGTCATGGGCGTAGGCGGCCAGGACATTCGGCACATAGCCGAGCTTCTCCTCGCATTTGGCGAAATAGGCCTGCATCTGCGGCGAGAGCTGCGCCTGCGGCAGCGAAAGCGCCATCACCGCCGGCGGTGCGTCCTGGCGCGCCGGCTGCTCGCCCACCATCGCTTTGTCATGCTTGGTCGTCATCTCTGCAGTCCTCGAAGCGGTTTGGCTCTGGAACGCGGCAGTGCCGGCGCGCCCTTGCGCCATATTGTTGCATTCTTGCGCCGACGATACGACCAAAGTTGCAGCGGCCGCTCAGCTATGCCAACGCTGCCGCAAAACAGTAGGGGGAAGACGAATGGCGAAGCGCGAAGCGAGTGCCACGGCGGCAGCGGTGGCGGCGGTCGAGGTCGCGGCCCGCGAGCTCGGAGCGGCGATGCCCGCCGAATTCCCGAAGCTGCTCTATGGCCGTGCCGTCGCCGAAGACCTCGTCGCCCTGCCGCCGGAAATGCTGGCCCGCGCCGCCGACGCCGCCTATGCCCATCTCACCAGCCCGCGCAGGCCCGGCGAGCCCAGCCTGCGCTTCCTCGACGACGCCATCAGCGACGGCGACCGCGAGCGCCAGATCACCGTTCTCGAGGTGATCAACGACAACAAGCCCTTCCTGCTCGATTCGACCCTGGCCGAGCTGGCCGAGCAGGGCTATGAGCCGCGCCTCGTCGCCCATCCGATCCTCGCCGTCGTGCGGGCCGAGGATGGCAGCTTCGAGCAGCTCGCCGGCGAGGCGGCGGCCCGCGCCGTCGAGGGCACGCGGCGCGAGAGCCTGATCCATATCCATCTCGACCGCATCGACACCAAGGAAGCGCGCGAGCGGCTGAGCGCCGCGCTCGCCCGGGTCTATGTCGATGTCGGCCTCGCCGTCGCCGATTGGGCGGCGATGCGCGGGCGAATCACCGAGGTGATCCAGTCCTACCGCGCCAACCCGCCGCCGCTGCCGGAGGACGAGGTCGCCGAGGCGCTCGAATTCCTCGAATGGATCGCCGGCGATAATTTCACTTTGCTCGGCGTGCGCGCCTATCGCTTCGCGGGCGGCGACACCGCGGCCGATCCGGTCGATTCCTCCGGCCTCGGCATCCTGCGCGATCCGGATGTCCGGGTGCTCAGGAAGAATCGCGAGCTCGTGGTGATGACACCCGAGATCCGCGCCTTCCTCGCCAAGCCGCAGGCGCTGATCATCACCAAGGCCAACGTCAAGAGCCGCGTCCACCGGCGCGTCCATCTCGATTATGTCGGGGTCAAGCTGTTCACGGCCGATGGCCGGCTCGACGGCGAATTGCGCATCGTCGGCCTGCTGACCTCCAACGCCTATACCGGCAGCGCCCGGGCCATCCCCTATCTGCGGCTGAAGGTTGCCCGCGTCGTCAAGAGCACCGGCTTCGACCCGTCGAGCTATTCCGGCCGCGCCCTGTTCAACGTCCTCGACGCCTTCCCGCGCGACGAGCTCTTCCAGATCGACATCGAGACGCTGGAGCGCTTCGCCCTCGACATCATGCAGCTGACCGAGCGGCCGCGCATCCGCGCGCTGGCCCGTGCCGACGAGTTCGACCGCTTCGTCTCGGCGCTCGTCTTCATTCCGAAGGACCGCTACGACACCACCGTGCGCCGCCGGGTCGGCGAGTTCCTGGCGCAGATCTATCAGGGCCGCGTTTCGGCCGCCTATCCGGCCTATCCGGAAGGCCCGCTCGCCCGCACCCACTACATCATCGGGCGCGACGAGGGCCGCACGCCCAAGATCGACCGCAAGCGGCTGGAAGCCGGCATCGCCGCGATCGTCCGCACCTGGAGCGACGGGCTCAAGGACGCGCTCGACCTCGCCAAGGCCGGGCCGGCCGCGCGCGCCCTCGCCGAGCGCTTCGCCGAGGCCTTCGGCGCCGCCTATCGCGAGCGCTACGAGCCGGCCGACGCGCTGGTCGACATCGAGATGCTGCAGAAGCTGTCGGATGAGCGGCCGCGCGCGGTCAATCTCTACCGCCGCGAGGGCGACGGCGCGACGCGCGCCAACCTCAAGCTGTTCTCGCGCGGCGCCGCGATCTCGCTCTCGGCCCGCGTGCCGATGCTGGAGAACATGGGCTTCCGCGTCATCAACGAGCGCACCTTCAACATCGCTCCCCAGCAAAGCGGCGGTGGCGGCGGCGACGCCCGCGTCTGGCTGCACGACATGACGCTGGAGCGGGCCGACGGCAGCGAGATCGACATCGACCGGCTCGATCCGATCATCGAGGCGGCGCTGATGGCGCAGTTCCGCGGCTTCACCGAATCGGACCGCTTCGACCAGCTCGTGCTCGCTGCCGGCCTCGCCTGGCGCGAGGCGGCGCTGCTGCGTGCGCTCGGCCGCTATCTGCGTCAGGTCGGAGCGCCTTACGCCCAGGACTACATCGCCGATGCGCTGACCCGCCATAGCGCCATCGCCACGGGGATCGTGCGGCTCTTCGTCGCCAAATTCGATCCGCGCCTCTCCAAGGCCGAGCGCGAGGAGCGCATGGCGGGCGAGCGCGAGCGCATCGAAGCCGGCCTCGCCGATGTCACGAGCCTCGACGAGGACCGGATTCTGCGGCGCTTCGTCAATCTGATCGATGCCGGCCAGCGCACCAATTTCTTCCAGATCGGCCCCGACGGGCAGCCGCGCGGCACGATCTCGTTCAAATTCGCCTCGGGCCAGGTCGACGGCATGCCGCTGCCGCGCCCGCTCTACGAGATCTTCGTCTATTCGCCGCGGGTCGAAGGCGTGCATCTGCGCTTCGGCAAGGTCGCGCGCGGCGGCCTGCGCTGGTCCGACCGGCCGCAGGATTTCCGCACCGAGGTGCTCGGCCTGGTCAAGGCGCAGCAGGTCAAGAACGCGGTGATCGTGCCGGTCGGCGCCAAGGGCGGCTTCGTGCCCAAGCTGCTGCCGCCGGCCTCCGACCGCCAGGCCTGGCTGGCCGAGGGCACCGAGAGCTACCGCATCTTCGTGCGCACCCTGCTGGAGCTGACTGACAATCTCGACGGCGAGAGCGTGGTGCCGCCGGCGGACACCGTCCGCCATGACGGCGACGATCCCTATCTCGTCGTCGCCGCCGACAAGGGCACCGCCACCTTCTCCGACACCGCCAACGCGCTCTCGGCCGAGAAGCATCACTGGCTCGGCGACGCCTTCGCCTCCGGCGGCTCGCAGGGCTACGACCACAAGGGCATGGGCATCACCGCCCGCGGCGCCTGGGAGGCTGTGAAGCGCCATTTCCGCGAGATGGATGTCGACATCCAGACCACGCCCTTCACCGTCGCCGGCGTCGGCGACATGTCGGGCGACGTCTTCGGCAACGGCATGTTGCTCTCGCCGGCGATCAGGCTCGTCGCCGCCTTCGACCACCGCGACATCTTCCTCGATCCCGATCCGGACCCGGCCACGAGCCTCGCCGAGCGCCAGCGCCTGTTCGCCCTGCCGCGCTCCTCCTGGCAGGACTATGACAAATCGCTGATTTCGCAGGGCGGCGGCGTGTTCTCGCGCCAGGCCAAGAGCATCAAGCTCTCGGACAAGGTCCGCGACGCGCTCGGCTTCGACAAGGACGAGGCCACCCCGGCCGAGCTGATGACGGCGATCCTGAAGGCGCCGGTCGATCTGCTCTGGTTCGGCGGCATCGGCACCTATATCCGCGCCAGCGACGAGAGCGACGCCCAGGTCGGAGACCGCGCCAATGACGCGATCCGCATCGCCGGCGCCGATCTGCGCGCCAAGGTGGTCGGCGAGGGCGCCAATCTCGGCGCGACCCAGCGCGGCCGCATCGAGGCGGCTCGCCGCGGCGTCCGGCTGAACACCGACGCGATCGACAACTCCGCCGGCGTCAACACCTCCGACGTCGAGGTCAACATCAAGATCGCGCTCGCCGGCCCGGTCCGCGACGGGCACCTCGCCGAGGATGCCCGCAACAGCCTGCTCGCGCAGATGACCGACGAGGTCGGCCTGCTGGTGCTGCGCAACAACTATCTGCAGACGCTGGCGCTCTCCCTCACCGAGCTCCAGGGCGTCCAGGCGACGCCGCATCTGCGGCGCCTGATGGTGCAGCTGGAAAAGGACGGCCGGCTCGACCGCGGCGTCGAATATCTGCCGCCGGATGCGGCGCTGCTGGAGCGGGAGAAGCGCGGCGAAGGCCTGACGCGCCCCGAGCTGGCGGTGCTGCTGGCCTATGCCAAGCTCGCGCTGCATGACGAGCTGCTCGATTCGCCCGTGCCGGACGATCCCTACCTGAAGAGCGAGCTCGTCCGCTATTTCCCGCAGCCGCTGCGCGAGCACTACGGCGCGCAGATCGACGGCCACAAGCTGCGCCGCGAGATCGTCGCCACCCAGCTCGCCAATGCCATCATCAATCGCGGCGGGCCGGCGATCGTCGCGATGCTCGCCGACCAGACCCGCGCCGAGGCGCCCGCCATCGCCGCCGCCTATGCGATCGCCCGCGATTCCTTCGATCTGATCGCGCTGAACGGAGCGATCGATGCGCTGGACGCCAAGCTCTCCGGCCGGACGCAGCTCGGCCTCTATGCGGCCGCCCAGGATCTCGTCGTCGACCGGATGCGCTGGTTCCTGCGCCGCGGCGTCGCCAAGCCGGGCGCGATCGAGCAGACGATCGCCCATTATGCCAAGGGCGTGGCGGCGCTGAGCGGCAAGCTCGGCGAGCTTCTGCCCGAATCGGCCGCCCAGACACGCACCGCCCATATCGCCACCCTCACCGCCGAGCGCGTGCCCGAGCCGCTGGCGGCGCGCATCGCCGATCTGGCCTGGCTCGCCCAGGCCACTGACATCGTCGACATCGCCAGCACGACGCAGCGCGAGATCGCCGATGTCGCCGGCATTCATTTCGGAGCCGATTCGGTGTTCGGCTTCGCCGCCCTGGCGACGGCGGCGGCAGCCGTGCCGGCGGCCGACGACTATGAGCGGATGGCGCGCCAGCGCGCCGTCGAGACATTGGCCGATGCCCATGCCGCGCTGACCAACGAGATCGCGGCGGGCAAGCCCGGCCCTGACGCGGTCGAGACCTGGCTGGCGGAGCGCGGCGCCGAAGCCGAACGCACCCGCGCCACCGTCTCGGCGATTGCCATGTCCGGGCTTTCGCTGCCAAAACTGATGGTCGCGGCCGGCATGCTCGCCGATCTGCCGCGCCGGCAAGGCTGAGGAGTGGTTTTCATGAATCCGGACGATGACGGAGGCGAGGCGGATCGGAATGCCGCGACGCGGATCGATCCCAAGCTCCTGGAGATCCTGGTCTGCCCGGTGACGAAATCGACGCTGGAATACGATGCGGCGCGCCAGGAGCTGATCAGCCGCGCCGCCAAGCTCGCCTATCCGATCCGCGACGGCATCCCGATCATGCTGCCCGAGGAGGCGCGGGCGCTGGAGGGCTGATCAGAGCATCTCGCCCCTGAGCAGCCGCGGGCTTTTCTCCGACAGCCCCGCCGCCTCGCGGATGAAGAAGCGTTTCAGCCCAGGCAGGCGTTCGACCAGGCCGAGCCCGAGATCGCGCGCCAGCCGCAGCGGCGTCGAATCGTTCGAGAACAACCGGTTGAGACCGTCGGTGACGATCCCCATCGCCACCGTGTCGAAGCGCCGGCTGCGCTCATAGGCGTCCAGCGCCTCCGGCCCGCCGGGATCGAGTCCGAGCCGGGCGGCATCGACGATCGCCTCGGCCAGCGCAGCGACATCCTTGAGCCCGAGATTGAGCCCCTGCCCGGCGATCGGGTGGATGACATGGGCCGCGTCGCCGAGCAGCGCCAGCCGCTCGCCGACGAAGCGGCGCGCGACGCCGAAGGAGAGCGGGAAGGCTTTGACGGGGCTTTCGAGCGCGATCTCCCCGAGCTCCAGCCCGAAGCGGCGCTCGATCTCCTCGAGCAGGTCCCGCTCGTCCAGCGAGAGCAGCGCCGCGACATTCTCGGCCCGCTCCGTCCAGACGATCGAGCAGCGATGGCCGAGCTTGCCGCCATCGGACAGCGGCAGGATCGCGAAGGGGCCGGAGGGCAGGAAATGCTCGATCGCGCGGCCGCCATGCGGGCGCTCATGGCCGATCGTCGCGACGATGCCCGATTGCGGATAGGACCAGCCGACCCAGCCGATACCGGCGCGCTCGCGCAGCTTGGAGCGGGCGCCGTCGGCCGCCACCAGCAGGGCGGCGTCGAGCTGCTCGCCGTCGGAGAAGGTGACCGCGATGCTGCCGTCCTCGACCATGCCGGAGCGTACGCCCTCGGCCCGCAGCGCGACGCCGCTGGCACGCGCCGCCTGCAGCAGCGCGCCGGTCAGGGCGGCGTTCTCCACCATATGGGCGAAGGGCTGCCCGGGCTCGACCTCACCGTCGAAGGTCAGGAAGACCGGCCGCACCAGATCGGGCGTGCGGCTGTCGGTGATCGCCATCTCGGTCATCGCGCAGGCACCGGCCTCGACCGACCGCCAGATGCCGAGCGCCTCCAGCATGCGCCGCGCCGCCGCCGCCACTGCGTAGGCGCGGCTGTCGGCGCGCGGCGCGCCGGCGAGCGCCGGGTCGGCGACGGTGACCGCGAACGCTGCCCCGAGCGCCTGCTTCAGCGCCACCGCCAGGGTCAGTCCGGCGATGCCGCCGCCGGCGATGACGATGCGCTGGATCATGGCTCTCCCTTTCCAAGCCGCCGCTTGACGCCGGCGGATGCCTCGGTGCTGATGCTTACCCGATGACCAGCGCCGCCGACACCCTGACCTCGATCCTCGACCTCGAACCGCTCGGCGACAACCGCTTCCAGGGTCGCAGCCCGCAGATCGGCTGGCAGCGCGTCTTCGGCGGCCAGGTCATCGGCCAGGCGCTCTATGCCGCCTGCCGGACAGTGGCGGAGCGCCAGCCGCATTCGCTGCATGCTTATTTCCTGCTGCCGGGCGATCCCTCGATTCCGATCGTCTACGAGGTCGAGCGCCTGCGCGACGGCGGCTCCTTCACGACGCGCCGCGTGCTGGCGCTGCAGAACGGCGCCGCGATCTTCGCGATGTCCGCCTCCTTCCAGATCGCCGAGGAGGGCTATGACCACCAATTGCCGATGCCGGACGTGCCGATGCCGGAGGATCTGCCGGATCGCGACGTGATGGCGCGCGAGGTGCTGCCCAACATGCCGGAAGCGGTGCGCGAATATTATCAGCGCAAGCGGCCGATCGAGATCCGCCCCGTCGAGATGGACCGCTATCGCAGCAGCGAGAAGCGCGAGCCGCGCTTCAATGTCTGGATCAGGACCATGCAGGCGCTGCCGGACGAGCCGGCGATCCACCAGAGCGTGCTGGCCTATGCCTCCGACCTGATGCTGCTCGATTCCAGCCTGATCGCGCATGGGCTCAGCGTCTTCGATCGCGGCATCCAGGGCGCCAGCCTCGATCATGCGCTCTGGTTCCATCGGCCCTTCCGCGCCGATGACTGGCTGCTCTACGCGCAGGACAGCCCTTCCGCCTCCAATGCCCGCGGCTTCTCGCGCGGGCTGATCTTCGACCGGCAGGGGCGCCTGGTCGCCTCTGTCGCTCAGGAAGGGCTGATCAGGCCCCGGCCCGACCGGGCCTGAGCGCCATAATTCCAGGCATCTGCTGAATTCCTAGGCAGAACCGCCCGCCGGATGATGGCGGAATCGCGGCAGTGCCCGCGTTCGCGGCAGCGGGCGGTTGGCACGGCGCTTGATAGACGAACCCCGAAGCGCAACAGCAACCGGGGTAACCCAGCCATGAAGATCGTGATGGCCGTCATCAAGCCGTTCAAGCTGGAGGAGGTGCGCGACGCGCTCACCGCCATCGGCGTCCACGGCCTGACCGTGACCGAGGTGAAGGGCTATGGCCGCCAGAAGGGCCATACCGAGATCTACCGTGGCGCCGAATACGCCGTCAGCTTCCTGCCGAAGATCAAGATCGAGGTCGCGGTCACCGACGAGCTGGTCGGCAAGGTGATCGAGGCGATCACCGCCGCAGCCCGCACCGGCCAGATCGGCGACGGCAAGATCTTCGTCTCGTCGATCGAGAAGGCCGTGCGCATCCGCACCGGCGAGACCGACAGCGACGCCCTCTGATCACGACCATTCCTCCAGGAGTTCCACGATGAATCTGAAGACCCTCACCCGGTCTGGCCTGGTCGGGCTGGCGCTGGCGGCGACCGCCGGCGCGGCCTTCGCCCAGGCTCCGGCGGCCGCCGCCCCCGTGCCCAACAAGGGCGATGTCGCCTTCATGATGAGCTCGACGATCCTCGTCCTGCTGATGACGATCCCGGGCCTGGCGCTGTTCTATGGCGGCCTGGTCCGCGCCAAGAACATGCTCTCGGTGCTGACCCAGGTCTTCGCGATCGTCTGCATCGTCTCGCTGATGTGGGTGGTGTTCGGCTATTCGCTCGCCTTCACCAATGGCGGCGGCCTCAACGACTTCGTCGGCGGCTTCTCCAAGGCCTTCCTGCGCGGCATCGACGGCAATTCGGTCGCGGCGACCTTCTCGAACGGTGTCGTCATCCCGGAATATGTCTATATCTGCTTCCAGATGACCTTCGCCTGCATCACGCCGGCCCTCATCGTCGGCGCCTTCGCCGAGCGCATGAAGTTCTCGGCGCTGCTGCTGTTCACCGTGCTCTGGGTCACCTTCATCTATTTCCCGATGGCCCATATGGTCTGGTACTGGGGCGGCCCCGACGCGGTCGGCAACGCCGCCAAGGCCGTTGCCGAGGCCGGCGCCGACGGCAAGGCCGCGGCCCAGGCGGCGCTCGACGCCGTCAATGCCGATGCCGGCATGCTGTTCAAATGGGGCGCGCTCGATTTCGCCGGTGGCACCGTCGTTCACATCAATGCCGGCATCGCCGGCCTGGTCGGCTGCGTCCTGCTCGGCAAGCGCATCGGCTATGGTCGCGAGCTGATGGCGCCGCACTCCCTGACCATGACCCTGATCGGCGGCGCGCTGCTCTGGGTCGGCTGGTTCGGCTTCAATGCCGGCTCGAACCTGGAGGCCAACGGCACTGCCGCGCTCGCCATGGTCAACACCTTCGTCGCCACCGCGGCGGCGGCTGTCGCCTGGCTGTTCGTCGAATGGGCGGTCAAGGGCAAGCCCTCGCTGCTCGGCATGGTCTCCGGCGCGGTCGCCGGCCTCGTCGCCGTCACCCCGGCGGCGGGCTTCGCCGGCCCGATGGGCTCGATCGTGCTCGGCCTGGCCTCCGGCGCCGTCTGCTTCGTCTTCTGCTCGACCGTCAAGAACGCGCTCGGCTACGACGATTCGCTCGACGTCTTCGGCATCCACTGCGTCGGCGGCATCATCGGCGCCATCGCCACCGGCATCCTCGTCAACCAGGCGCTCGGCGGCGGCGGCATTCCCGACTATGCCAGCAAGCCCGGCGAGCTGACCACCGCGGCCTATGAGTTCGGCCCCGCAGTCATGGCTCAGCTCAAGGCGGTGCTGTTCACCCTCGTCTTCAGCGGCGTCGGCTCGGCGATCCTCTACAAGATCGTCGACGTGATCGTCGGCCTGCGCGTCACCGCCGATCAGGAGCGCGAGGGCCTCGACATCGCCGAGCATGGCGAGCGCGCCTATCACAGCTGAGAACCCGGCCCCGGCGGGGCGACCGCCGGGGCCTTTTTCCTTCTCAGCGGTCCTTGACGATCTCCAGGATCTGAACCGACTCCGGCAATTCGATCAGGAATTCGGCGTCGCGTTCGAGATGGTGGATCCGGCGCGGATCCTCGCCGGCGAAGCGCGACATCGCCTCGACGCTCTCCCAATAGGAGATCGTCACGAACTCGCTCTCGCCTTGCCGGTCCTCGCGGAACATCTGCGCGCCCAGCGCCTTCTCCGCCAGCGGCCTGACCCCCGTCTCCAGCAGATACTCGGCATAGGCATCGGCCTTTTCGGCCGTGGTCCGCCCGCGCCAGATCCGGGCGATCCGTGCGATCTTGCCTCCCTCGCCATCGAGCATTCTCGTCACTCCCTGCTGCCTCCTGCGCAGAATGCGCGTCGGGCGCGATCGTTCCGTAAGCCAAGGTTAAGCGGGTCTTAACCGGAGCTTCCTAACCTGCGCCTTCGAAATGGTGATGCCCGCTCACAACGGCCTCGAATGCGCACGATCCGACGTTCCTCATCGCTGATCGACCGCCTGCCAGATCCGGTGCGCGACTTCCTCTCGCGTCGCGCCGCCGAGATCGCGGGGCTGGTCCTGCTCGCGCTCACCCTCGCGGTGGCGGTCGCGCTGGCGACCTGGTCGGTCGACGATCCGAGCCTCAACAATGCGACGCGCGGCACCATCCGCAACCTGCTCGGCCGCCCGGGCGCCATGGTCGCCGATCTCGCCATGCAGCTGCTCGGCCTCGGCACCGTCGCCATGCTGCTGCCGCCGTTGCTCTGGTCGCTGCGGCTGATCCGCTTTCACCTGTTCGATCGTGGCGCGCTGAAGCTCGCGCTCTGGATCGTCGGCATCGTCTCGACGGCCGCCGTCGCCAGCGCCCTGCCGGCGACCCCGCGCTGGCCGCTGCCGACCGGCATGGGCGGCGTCAGCGGCGATGCGCTGCTGCACGGCACCCGCCTGGTCCTCGGCCTGTCGGGCACCGCGCTCGGCAGCCTGGTCGCCTTCGTCTTCGCCGGCATCGCCATTCTCTCGGTCACGGCCGCGGCCGGCTTCGGCTTCGTCACCGACGAGGACCCGGATACCGAGGATGATGACGACATCGCCCTGGCGAGCGACGAAGACCGCCGCGAGGACGAGCCCGGCCTCTCGGTGATCCTGATCGGCTGGCTCGCCCATGGGCTGATGGCGCTGAAAGGTGCGATCCTGCGCCGCCTGCCGCGCCCGCCCGAGCCTGCCGCCGCCGGAGCCGGCCCCGCTCGCGCCCCGGCAGCCGTCGGCCGCGTGCGCCGCGAGCCGCAATTCGTCGACGGCCCCGCCCCCTATGTGCCGCCGGTCGTGACGCCCGAGCCGAATCGCGGGCGCCAGCCTGCGCCCTCGCGTGTCGCCTTGCCCGCGGACGATGATGCGCCCTTCGAGGATGCGCAGGACCTGCGCGATCTCAACGCGCCGCGCGTCGCCCCGCCGCTCGGCGCCCCCAAGCCCGGCAAGCGCCTGTCGCGCGAGGCGCAGCCTTCGCTGCTCGACCGTGACAGCTTCGAATTGCCGCCGCTGACCTATCTCGCCGAACCGAAGAAGCTGCCGGCCAACGCCATCTCCACCGATGCGCTCGAGCAGAACGCCACCCTGCTCGAAGGCGTGCTGGAGGATTTCGGCGTGCGCGGCGAGATCAGCCAGGTCCGCCCCGGCCCGGTTGTGACGCTTTACGAGCTTGAGCCTGCGCCTGGGACGAAGTCGTCGCGGGTGATTTCGCTGGCGGACGACATCGCCCGCTCGATGAGCGCGGTGTCGGCGCGCGTGGCGGTGGTGCAGGGCAAGAACGCGATCGGCATCGAATTGCCCAATGCCAAGCGCGAGACGGTGTTTTTGCGCGAGCTGCTCGCCAGCCAGGATTTCGAGA